>FWPV01000526.1_pt1 | contig 69659 bp, 71 predicted proteins | sample 2228371 | NCBI WGS metagenome assembly FWPV01 (sample SAMEA103939776, study PRJEB20133) | metagenome
GATGCGCTGGGGGAGCGCGAGGACGACATCGATATCGAAGAAATCGACTGACCATCGCATGGGCAGGCTGCGTGTTCGAGTGACCCCGAAGGCGGGACGTGACGAGATCTCAGGGTGGCGCGATCACGAGCTGCATGTGCGGGTGAGTGCGGCGCCGGCCGACGGCAAAGCCAACGCCGAGGTGTGCAGGCTCGTGGCGGATGCTCTCGGTCTACCGAAGAGCGCGGTCAGCGTCGTGCGTGGCCACACCGCGCGCCACAAGACGCTCGAAGTCATGGGCTATGATGACGAAGGGCTGATCGAGGCGTTCGGCACGGCCCTATGGACCACGCGTGGCCGGCGACAGGGGAGGCTGGCGCCGTGTACCTGGGAAGGAGCAGACCACGATGACGCACGAGCAGATCAGGGTGCTGGTCGAGACGGCGGAGCGAACCTTCCGGGGGACGGTCCACAAGCCCGTCATCGATGACACGTACCGCCTGAGCGACCACCTCAACAGCTACGACAAGAAGTTCCTGTGCCTGTCGGACGTCATGATCAATGACCGCGGTCAGGAGTATCGCGCAGGTCAGCGACAGGAATTCGTCGCTATCGCTCTGAGCGCCATCACCTACGTGACTCCTCTGGCCGAGTAGCCGCATCGTCGTGAGGCGCCTCGTCTGAGACATCCCGCAGTGCTCGACACGGAGCCGTTTGCTGCGACCGGCCTGAGTCCGAAAAGGGACTTCTCGTCCGCGAGCCGCGCCCTGCGCACGCGCGATCGGGCGTGCTAGAATCCGAGCCCTAGGCGTTGACGGGGACGCGTGGCACGGCGTTTCGCCTCTTCAGCGAGCGGGAACGGTGCGAGCCCGTGAGTGCGAAACCGTGGCCATATCACCCCTGAGCCCCGGACCGAACGGACCGTGAGCGCGGTGCCCAGTAGGCTTCGGCGGGTGCTCCCGTTATCGAGCGGCCGAGTGGTGCGGGTCGCCGCGCGCAACAGGTCGCGTGGTGCATCAGCGCAAGCTGGGTGGTACCGCGGAGAGCGCATGTGGAGCGCACTTCGTCCCGGCTGGTGGTCCATGCCGAGGACGCGGTGCGCTCCTTCGCGTCTGGGGCAGTGAGCGGGTGTCGCGACGTTGTGTTGACGGGAAAGGGACCAGGGAAGTGGCTGACTACAAGCACACGATGAACCTGCCGACGACTGAGTTCCCCATGAGGGCCTCACTCTCGCAGCGTGAGCCGCAGTGGTTGAAGAAGTGGGACGAACTCGATGTGTATGGGAAAGCCCTCGAGCGTCGTGCGGGCGCCCCGTCTTTCGTGTTGCACGACGGGCCGCCGTATGCGAATGGCCATATCCACATGGGCACAGCGTACAACAAGGTGCTCAAGGACCTTGTGGTCAAGTACAAGACCATGCGCGGGTTCCATTCGCCCTACGTGCCCGGCTGGGACTGCCACGGTCAGCCGATCGAGCACCAGGTGGAGAAGGAGCTCGGTCCTGAGGGTATGGCGAGGACCACGCAAGCGGAGCTGCGCGACAAGTGCCGCGAGTGGGCGATGCGTTTCGTGGGCGTGCAGCGTGACGAGTTCAAGCGGCTCGGCGTGCTCGGCGACTGGGGGCACCCATACCTCACGCTCGACCCTGCGTACGAGGCGGGCAATGTCCGCATCTTCAAGAAGATGTACCTCGACGGAGCGATCTACAAGGGTGCGAAGCCGATCCACTGGTGTGTGCGGTGCCACACCGCGCTCGCCGAAGCTGAGATCGAGTATTCCGAGGAGACCTCGAACTCGATCTACGTGGCTTTCCGGTTCACGGACCCGACGCCGTGGGACGAGTCCGGAGACGTCTCGATCCTGATCTGGACGACGACGCCCTGGACGCTCCCGGCCAACGTCGCCGTCACCGTCGCCGAGGGCGCTGACTACGTCGGGGTCAGGCTCGCCGACGGGCGCGTGATGGTCCTTGCGGAAGGGCTCGTCGATGCGGTCGCCGAGGTTGCAGGGTGGCGGGACCACGAGGTGCTCGAACCACGAGTCGAGGGTGCGATGCTTGCCGGCCTGCACTACGCCCAGCCGGTGCACGAAGGGGTCTCCGGCGTCATCATCACGGGTTCGCACGTCGAGCTGTCCACCGGAACCGGGGCCGTGCACACCGCTCCCGGTCACGGGGAGGAGGACTACTTGATCGGCCAGAAGTTCGGTCTGCCGATGCCGATGCCGGTCCTCGACGACGGTACGTTCGATGCCGGGGGCGGCCCGTTCGAGGGTCTCGACGTCCGCAGCGCGAATCCTCGGATCATCGAGTGGCTCGGTGAGAAAGGGACGCTCGTCGCAGCCACGAAGATCAGCCACAGCTACCCGCACTGCTGGCGTTGCAAACAGCCCGTCATCTTCCGCGCCACCGAGCAATGGTTCGTGAGCATGGACCGCACCGGGCTGCGTGACACGGCGATGCGGGCCATCGGCGAGGTCGAATGGATCCCGAGCTGGAGCGTCAACCGTATCTCGGCGATGGTCGGCGACCGGCCGGACTGGTGCATCAGCCGTCAGCGCGCATGGGGCGTGCCGATCCCGGTGCACAGGTGCGGGAAGTGCGGTGAGACGGTCGCATCCGAAGCCACCTTCGATGCGGTCATCGCACTGTTCGAGATGAAGGGCGCTGATGCGTGGTTCACGATGGAGCCGTCCGAGTACCTGCCCGAGGACACCGTGTGTCCTCGGTGCGGCGCCGGTGTCGGCGAGCTCCTCCCTGAAGACGACATCGTGGATGTGTGGTGGGAGAGCGGCGTGTCCCATACGAGTGTCCTTGACGCCCGCGCAGGGCTCCACCGTCCCGCTGAGATGTACTTGGAGGGAAGCGACCAGCACCGCGGCTGGTTCCAGTCCGCGCTGCTCACGAGCGCTGGCGCGTACGGCCACGCGCCGTACCAGCGTGTGCTGACCCACGGCTTCATCGTCGATGGCGATGGTCGCAAGATGTCGAAGTCGCTCGGCAATGTCGTAAGCCCGCTGGACGTGATCGAGAGGTCCGGGGCCGACATCGTGCGTCTCTGGGTGGCTTCCGCCGATTACGGTCAGGACATCAACGTCTCAGACGAGATCCTGGAACGCACGAGTGAGGCGTACCGGCGCTTCCGCAATGTGTTCAGGTTCCTCCTGTCCAACCTCTCCGACTTCACGCCTGATCGCGAGGTCGCATGGCATGAACTGAGTGTTCTGGACCGCATGGCGCTCGTGCAGCTCGAAGACGTCCTCGAGCGGGTCACCGCGCACTACGAGGAGTGGCGCTTCTATAGCGCGGTACGGGCGATGTCAGACTACGTGGGCGAGCTATCCGCGATCTACCTCGATGTCGTGAAGGATCGGCTGTATGCGGATTCGGCGGATTCCGCCTCGCGACGCGGCGCCCAGACAGTACTTGCGCACATCTTGGGCGTGCTCGTCCGGACGCTCGCCCCGGTCCTCGCGTTCACGTGCGAAGAGGTGTGGGAGCACATGCCTGAAGGGCTCCGAGATGCTGAAAGCGTGCACTTGACCGACTGGCCCGTCGTTGCCGGACGTGGCGACGAAGGTGACACGCTGCGCGCCCAGTACGAGACGCTCCTCGCCGTGCGCGAGGAGGTCACCAAGGCACTCGAGGACGCCCGCAGCGCAAAGGTCATCGGCAAGAGCCAGGAGGCCGAGTTGCGGCTTCATCTCCCCGATGGGACGTTCGCGGTCCTGGAGGCACATGAGGGCACGGGTCTGCTCGAGGAGTTCTTAATCGTTGCGGGAGTCTCGCTCGCGCGGTCGGAGTCGCGGGAGTCAGCCGACGCGAAGAGGGTCGGGTCCGTGGAGGTCGAACGCACCGGCCGAGAGAAGTGTCCGCGGTGTTGGAACCACCGCGAGCTCGGAGTAGACCCGGCACACGCCGACGTGTGCGGGCGGTGCGCTGAGGTTCTCGCCGAGATGGGTCTGTAGGAGCTTGTGCGCGGTTGCGATGAGCTTGCGGGTGCGGTGACCCGGCTGGGGTATACTCGAAGTATCCGGCCTCGACCGAGCGCCCGGCCCGCGTAGCCGGGCGCTCGTGCGTTGCGTGGAGAACAGGAGGACTGTGCCGATGGACGATGTCGTGCGGAAGCGACTTGAGGATGACCTGCGCGAGCGCCTGTCGCGTCTGGAAGCGGAGGTCGCGGAGCTCGATGCCGCTGACAGGGAGCTGCTGTCGGAAGCGAGTGGCGAGAATGCGTATCGCGACCACATGGCCGACCAAGGCTCCGCGACCTTCGAACGCGAGCTGGACATGACGCTCGAGGAGAATGTGAGGGACCTTCTTGCCGAGGTGCGGGGAGCGCTCGCTCGCATCGAAGCGGGCACGTACGGCATCTGCGAACGCTGTGGTGCGGCCATCCCTCTCGAGCGGCTTGAGGCGATGCCCACTGCGAGCCTGTGCGTGACGTGCAAGGAAGCCGAAGAGAACCGCTAGGGCTGCGTCGTCCAGCGCTCGCCTTCTGGGCGACCGCGCTGACGGTGCTGGCTCTCGACCAGACGACGAAGGCGGTCGTGCGGTCGTCGCTCCCTCTCGGTGAGGTGCGGCGGCTTCTTCCCGGACTTCTCGACCTGACCCACGTGCGTAACATCGGGGCCGCCTTCGGGCTTCTGCCCGGCCGTCAACCCGTGTTCATCGCTGTGTCCGTCGTGGTCCTCGTGGTGCTCGCCGGATACTGGCGGCGAGCGCGTCCCGCGTCGGCGATCATCGTGCTCCCGCTCTCGCTCATCGCCGCCGGCGCGGTCGGAAACCTCATCGACCGCATCGCGCTCGGAAGGGTCACGGACTTCCTGTCCTTCGCCTTCGTGGACTTCCCGGTCTTCAACGTGGCCGATGTGTCGATCGTGTGTGGCACGGCCGTGCTGATCGTGTGGCTGCTTTTCGCGCCGCCTGCCGCAGATGACGCCGTGGAGCGGACGTGACGGTGTCTGCTGGCGGCTTCTTCGAGCACGTGGTGACCGAGCTGGAGCAGGGCACCCGGCTCGATGTCCTGCTCGGTTCGCACCATGCGGTGGCGAGCCGTTCGTCAGCCGCGCGCCTGATAGAAGAGGGGCTTGTCACCGTCGACGGTTCGCCGGCCGCCAAACGCTACACGGTGAGGGCTGGTGACAGGATCGAGTTCGAAGTGCCGCCGGGTCAGGCTGTCGAGCTCGAGCCGGAGCCCATCGACCTGGATATCCGCTTCGAAGATGAGCACATGATCGTTCTCAGCAAGCCAGCGGGACTGGTCGTGCACCCCGCTCATGGCCACTGGACGGGCACGCTCGTGAACGCACTGCTCTACCATGCCAAGCAGCTCGGCTCTCTGCAGGGGGAGGACCGGCCCGGCATCGTGCACCGTCTCGACAAGGACACGAGCGGCCTGATGATGGTCGCCAAGACGGACGAGGCACAGGAAGCGCTGCAGGAGGCCATAAAGATCCGTGCGGTCGACCGCCGGTACCTCACGCTCGTCCACGGCTGGATCGCGCCCGATTCCGGGATCGTCGATGCGCCACTCACGCGCGATCCCCGTGACCGGATGCGCATGGCTGTCTCGGACCACCCGGACGCCAAACAGGCCGTGACGACATTCCGGGTCCTGGAGCGTTTCGAGGCGGGGACGTACGACGACGGGTTCACGCTGCTCGAGTGCAAACTCTACACGGGCCGCACGCATCAGATCAGGGCGCACATGGCCTACATCAAGCATCCCTGCGTCGGTGACCAGACCTACGGGGCCCGCCGTCCGAAGGCCGACCACGGGCTTGCGCGGCAGTTCTTGCACTCGTACCATCTGGCGCTCGACCATCCCGTGACAGGTGAGTCCCTGGCATTTCTTGACCCTCTGCCGGGCGACCTTGTGGCCATGCTCGACGGAATCGCCGAGTATTCCTCCGGCGTCACCGAAGCGGGACGTGAGGTCCGGGCTCGATTGGGGGCTGTGCAGGCCAGCGGTTCTGCGGCGCACGACCGGTAAGCGTGTGACGTCCTGGCCCGGGTGTCCGCCGACCGGTCACGGAGACGGCAGCCCGTGCGGTCTGCGTGATCGCGAATTCCCCCGTTGCCGACACTCGCCGTCATGCGGTACCCTCGGTCGCGACCTTTAAGTCCGGTCCCGTGAGGCCGGCAAGGGCCGTGTCAGCCACATCGCAGCAGCGCGCGAACGTCCGCGCGCACGAAGCCGTGCAGACCCGCTTCGCCTCTTGCCGTCAGCGTGGGCAAGAGGCGTTTTCATACCAGGAGGCGTGAGAGCATGCGGTACCGCACGAAAGCCACGGTCATGGACTGCGATGCGATCTCTCGCGCGCTCGTCCGCATCGCTCACGAGATCCTCGAAGCCAACAAGGGAGCCGCGAACCTTGCGCTCGTCGGGATCGTGACCCGCGGAGCCGTCCTCGCCGAGATGCTCGCTCAGAGGATCTACGAGATCGAGGGTCTCAGGGTGCCCGTCGGCACACTCGACATCAGCTTCTACCGCGACGATGTGGCCATGCGCCCGAATCCCGAGGTGCACACCACGAACATCCCGTTCGATGTCGAAGGACGCGACGTGATCCTCGTCGACGACGTGCTCTACACCGGGAGGACCATCCGGGCTGCGCTCGACGCCATCATGGACTACGGACGCCCCAACTCCGTGCAGCTCGCCGTGCTCGTCGATCGAGGGCACCGTGAACTGCCGATCCGGGCTGACTACGTGGGCAAGAACGTCCCGTCGTCTCGGAAGGAGCGCGTAAGCGTGCTTCTTGAGTCGCTCGACGGGCAGAGCGCCGTCGAGATCCTCGAGGCCGGGGAGGGAGACGAGTCGTAGCGCCATGCTGAGCTGCCGCCACATCATCGACGTCCAAGACCTTTCGCGCGACGACATCATGTCGGTGCTCGACACCGCTGAGTCGTTCAAGGAGGTCAACGAACGGCGCATCAAGAAGCTTCCCACGCTGCGCGGCCGGACGGTCATCAACCTGTTCCTCGAGCCGTCGACGCGCACCCGGACGAGCTTCGAGATCGCGGCGAAGCGGCTGTCCGCCGATGCGGTCAACTTCTCAGCGAGCACGTCTGCGACCGTGAAGGGCGAGTCGCTCGCCGACACCGCCGCGACACTCTCGGCGATGGCCTGCGACCTCGTCGTGATCCGGCACAAGTACGCGGGTGCACCTCGAATCCTCGCCAAGCACATGGACGCCCACGTCATTAACGGGGGCGACGGCATGCATCAACATCCCACCCAAGCGCTCCTCGACCTGTTCACGATGCGCGAGCGTGCGGGTCGATTGGAGGGTCTGACCGTCGGGATCGTCGGGGACATCGCCCATTCGCGCGTCGCAGGATCGCTCGTGCCGGCCTTGCGGGCGGTCGGTGCGGTGCCGGTGGTCGTCGGCCCTCCCACGCTCATGCCCGCCGCGCCGGAGTCCCTCGGAGCGCAGGTGGCACTCTCCATCGACGATGTGCTGGGTGACCTGGACGTGGCGTACATGCTGCGGGTCCAGATGGAGCGCGCAGAAGGCATGCCGTTCCCGTCCGTCCGCGAGTATTCGCGTCTGTTCGGCATGAACGAGTCGCGTCTTGCCAAGATGCGCCCGCACGCGTTCGTCATGCACCCCGGCCCGATGAATCGCGGTGTCGAGATCACCGCGGGGGTCGCGGACTCCGAGCGCTGTGTCGTGCTCGATCAGGTCAACTCAGGAGTGGCCGTGCGCATGGCCGCCATGTACCTGCTGTTGGGAGGTGAGGGCTGTGGCGGTGCTGCTTAGGGGCGGACGGGTCGTCGATCCGCAGGTGGGTCTCGACGCGGTGGCCGATGTCATCGTGCGCGATGGCCGGATCGTCGAGATCGGCGCTGGGTTGTCGATCCCGAAGGGCATCACGATCGAGTGCGCCGAGAAGGTCGTCGTGCCGGGTCTCGTCGACATACACACACACCTGCGCGAGCCGGGCTACGAGTACAAAGAAGACGTCGTCAGCGGCACTCGCGCTGCGGCGCACGGTGGCTACACCGCTGTGTGTGCGATGCCTAACACCAGGCCGGTTTGTGATACCGGCAGCGCGGTCCGCTTCCTGGTCGAGCGGGCCGCGGCCTCAGCCCTCGTGCGGGTCCATGTGGTCGGCGCGTGTACCGTGGAGCAGAGGGGCTCAGCGCTCGCAGAGATCGGCGACATGGTCGCCGAGGGAGCGGTCGCCTTCTCGGACGACGGGCACGCCATCGCGGATGCCGGTATGGCGCGATCGGTGATGGACTACGCGAGGCAGTTCGGCACCACCGTCATCAGCCACTGCGAGGATGTGACGCTCGTCGGCAGAGGCGTCGTGAACGAGGGCGTCGTGTCGACTCGCCTGGGGCTTCCGGGCTGGCCTGCGGCGGCCGAAGAGACGATGGTCGCGCGTGACATCGCCCTGGCCGAGCTGACCGGCTGCCGCGTCCACTTCGCGCACCTGTCGACGGCGCGTTCACTCGAGCTCGTGGCCCAGGCGAAGGCTCGTGGACTGCCGGTGACGTGCGAAGTGACCCCTCACCACCTGTTCCTCGATGAGGCTGCGCTCGGGGACGGCTATGACACGAACCTGAAGATGAATCCGCCGCTGCGCAGACCCGAGGACCGCGAAGCGCTTGTCGCCGGCCTCATCGACGGCACGGTCGATGCGATCGCCACCGACCATGCTCCGCACGCCCCGCACGAGAAGGCGCTCGAGTTCGAACTCGCACCTTTCGGCACGACGGGACTCGAGACCGCACTCCCGCTCGTCGTGACGAACCTCATCGCCCCGGGCGTGATGGACTGGGGGGGCCTCGTGCGGGTCATGGCTGCGGGTCCGAGGGCGGCCCTGGGACTGCCGGAGGTCCGCCTCGAACCTGGCGCGGTCGCCGACATCACCGTCATCGATCCCGAGGCTCGCATCGAGGTCACCCCTTCGTTCTTCGAGAGCCGTTCGGCCAACTCCGCGTTTCTCGGTGCGCACCTGCTCGGCAAGGCGTCCGAAGTGCTCGTCGAGGGCAGGTTCGCTCTCAGGAACGGAAAGGTGGTGGAATGAGTGACTGAACGTGTTCGCGCCGCCATCGCCTTCGAGGACGGACTGGTGCTCAACGGGTGGTCGTGCGGCGCGCCCGGTGAAGCGTATGGTGAAGCGTGCTTCAACACCTCGATGGCGGGATACCAGGAGGTCTTCACCGACCCGAGCTATGCCGGTCAGGTCATCACCATGACCGCGCCTCACATCGGCAACTATGGTGTGAACGGTGTGGACATGGAGTCCCGCGGGTGTTTCGCGACCGGCGTGATCGTGCGCGAGATGTGTCACGAGCCGTCGAGCTGGCGCAGCGAGGAGAGCCTGCCGGCGTTTCTGGCGCGGCACGGAGTCGTGGCCGTCGAGGGCGTCGACACGCGTCGCATCGTGCGCCACATCCGCGAGCGAGGTGCGATGAACGTCGTCATCTCGACGCGTGACCTCGACCCGGACTCGCTCGTGGCCAAGGCCAAGGCGGCGCCCGGCCTCGTCGGGCGCGACCTGGTCGCTGAGGTCGCGGTGCGCGAGCCCTACGACTGGGGGGAGCCGGTTCCCGGCGGCGGGTTGCCCGTCGACACCGGTGTGCTGCCCGTCTCGCCTCGCTATTCTGTCGTCGCGTTCGACTCAGGAATCAAGTACAACATCCTGCGCAGTCTGGCCGAGGCCGGTTGCGCGGTGCGCGTCGTTCCGCCGACCACGACCTGTGAAGAGGTGCTCGACCTCGAATGCGACGGAGTCTTCCTCGCGAACGGTCCCGGGGATCCAGCCGCCGTCGAGTACCTGTACGGGACGCTCCGCGGGCTGCTCGGGCACAGGCCTGTGTTCGGCATCTGTCTGGGGCACCAGATGCTCTCGCTCGCGGCCGGAGCGGGTACGTACAAGCTCAAGTACGGTCACCGTGGGGGGAACCAGCCGGTGATGAACCTGCTCAACGGACGGGTCGAGATCACGAGCCAGAATCATGGGTTCTGCGTGGACTTCGCGAGCATCGGGCCGCTCGACGTGGCCAGGAGCGGCGGCTTGACCCATGACCCCGGGGACCTCGGCGCATGGGTGCGGGCTGGGGTCGCGCCGGTCGTGACGAGTGAGGCATTCGGTCCGGTCCAGCTCACCCACGTCAACATCAACGACATGACGGTCGAGGGTATCCGCTTGCTCGACGTCCCTGCATTCTCAGTCCAGTACCACCCTGAGGCTGCACCCGGTCCGCACGATGCGCGCTACCTGTTCGGCGAGTTCACTCGCCTCATGGACGAGGCGAAGACGGGGACCGTGTCCCGAGACCGGCTCCGGTAGGGAGGTTTCAAGGCGATGCCGATCCGCAAGATGCTCGTGCCGCTGTCTCTCGGCAAGCGTGATGAGAAGATGCTCGCTTTCGCGTGCGGGCTCGCGACCCAAGGGGTGAGTGAGCTGCTCGTGGCGCACGTCGTGGACAGCTCGGGCCAAGAGGCCCCCGTCATCATCCGCGAAGTCGAGCGTGCACGAGAGAAGCTGCTCTCGATGGTCGAGGCGTACCGCGACTGCGGCATGGAAGTCGAAGTCCGAGTGGTGATGGGCTCGGTGTTCGAGGAGATATCCGCTCTCGCACACCAAACGAATGTGGATGTGGTGTGTGTCGGCACCGAAGGCAAGTCGCTCGTCGACTACCTGTTCTCCGGTTCGGTCTCGGAAGACCTTGCGCTCAGAGGCGACATGCGGACGATGACGGTCCGCTTCGACCTGCTCGAGACGCCTGAGCACGCCCGCCAGGTCGCGTGTGACTTCGGCAAGCGTCTTGTCGTTCCCACCGACCTGTCGGCTTCTGCCATGCGCGCATTCCTCTCAGCCTTCGAGCGCCCGCGTGAGGCGCTGGGGGAGGTCCACCTCATACACGTCAAGGGTGATGTGACCGATGTCGAGCCCCAGCTCACCGGACTCGCAGCGATGGCTTCGGCGGAGCACGGTGTCGACGTCGTGACCGAGGTTCTCGAGGGCGACCCCGCTGAGGCGGTGCTCGCGTACGTGGGGCGCGTCGGCGCGACGGGTCTCATAACCGGCCGCCGCGGACGCGGGATGATCACGAAGGGTTTCATGGGCAGTGTTTCGATGCGTCTCATCCAGGAGGCGCCCTGTCCGGTGGTCGTGCAGCCGTGAAGGGTCCAGCTGTGCTTCTTCGCGGACGGTTCGGCTGATGCCACCGGGAGGCCGCAGCGCCGCGGAGGTGACCGTCCGTCGCACTGGCGTGCTCAAGCGATCTTCGTAAAGACAAGGAGCGACATGCCCCGCAGGGACGACATCAGCAAGATCCTCGTGATCGGCTCCGGGCCGATCGTGATCGGTCAGGCGTGTGAGTTCGACTACTCGGGCGCTCAGGCTTGCAAGGTGCTCCGGGACGATGGCTACGAGGTGGTGCTCGTCAATAGCAACCCCGCGACGATCATGACCGACCCGGAACTCGCGTCGAGGACCTATGTCGAGCCGATCACCCCGCAGTTCGTCGAGAAGGTCATCGCCGACGAGCGCCCTGATGCGCTTCTCCCCACGCTCGGAGGCCAGACGGGTCTGAACTGCGCGGTCGCATGCGCCGAAGCGGGAATCCTCGACGCCTACGGGGTCGAGTTGATCGGCGCCAAGCTCGACGTGATCAAGAAGGGCGAGGACCGGCAGCTGTTCGCAGAGGCGATGCGCCGCATCGGGCTCGAGGTGCCCCGAAGCGGCTACGCTCACTCACTGGAGGAAGCGCTCGCCATCGCGGGCGAGCTCGGCTTCCCTGTGGTGATTAGGCCGTCGTTCACGCTGGGAGGCGCTGGAGGCGGAATCGCCTACAACGCTGAGGAGTTCCGCGATATCGTCACGCACGGGCTCGCGCTCTCGCCCGTCACGGAAGTGCTTGTCGAGGAGAGCGTGATCGGCTGGAAAGAGTTCGAGATGGAGGTCATGCGCGACCGGAACGACAACGCGGTCATCGTGTGCTCCATCGAGAATTTCGACCCTATGGGCGTGCACACCGGCGACTCGATCACCGTCGCTCCGGCCCAGACGCTCACGGACCGCGAGTACCAGGTGATGCGCGACGCGTCGATCGCGATCATGCGCGAGATCGGCGTCGAGACAGGCGGGAGCAACGTCCAGTTCGCGATCAGCCCGTATGACGGCCGCATGGTCGTCATCGAGATGAACCCGCGCGTCTCGCGTTCGAGCGCGCTCGCGTCGAAGGCCACCGGTTTTCCCATCGCCAAGATCGCCGCCAAGCTCGCGGTCGGCTATACCCTGCCCGAGATCGACAACGACATCACGCGGGAGACGCCGGCCTGCTTCGAGCCTTCGATCGACTACACCGTCGTCAAGGTGCCGCGTTGGGCTTTCGAGAAGTTCCGGGGTACCGACGAGACGTTGACGACCCGCATGAAGAGTGTGGGAGAGGCCATGGCGATCGGCCGCACCTTCGAGGAGGCGCTCGGCAAGGCGATGCGCTCGCTCGAGAACGGTCGCGCCGGCCTGGGCGCCGACGGCCGCGACGCGTTCGAGGAGCACAGGTTCGACCACTTTCTCGCGGTACCGAACGAGTCCCGGCTGTTCTACATCGCTGAGGCGCTCAGGCGGGGCCGGACCATCGACGAGTTGCACGAGATGACGAAGGTGGACCCGTGGTTCCTCGGTCGCATGGCGGCGATGGTCGCCGTCGAGAAGTCCCTTGCGGGCCGCTCGCTCGACTCCCTCACCGCCGAAGAGCTTCGCCGGGCCAAGCAGCACGGAATGTCCGACGCGCAGATAGCACATCTGACGGTCTCGAGCGAAGCCAGCGTGCGTGCCGTGCGCAAGGCGCTCGGCGTGCGGCCGACCTTCAAGTCGGTCGACACGTGTGCGGCGGAGTTCGCAGCGTACACGCCGTACTACTACAAGACCTACGAGGACGAGGACGAGGTCGCACCCGCCGAGCGTCCTCGCGTCATGATCCTTGGGGCAGGGCCCAACCGCATCGGCCAAGGAATCGAGTTCGACTACTGCTGCGTGCACGCGTCATACGCTCTGCACGACGCCGGCTACGAGACTGTGATGGTCAACTGCAACCCTGAGACCGTCTCGACCGACTACGACACGTCGGACCGGCTGTACTTCGAGCCGCTCACGTTCGAGGACGTGATGGACATCGTCGACGCGGAGGAACCTGCCGGCGTGGTGGTCACATTCGGCGGACAGACTCCCTTGAAGCTGGCCCGGGCGCTCGAGGCGGCGGGAGTCCCGATCATGGGCACGAGCCCCGAAGCGATCGACCTGGCCGAAGACAGGAGCCGCTTCGCGCCCGTGCTCGACGAGCTCGGCATCGAGTACCCCGCGGCCGGAACCGCATCGAGCCTCGAGGAGGCCCTCGTCGTCGCACGCAGGATCGGGTTTCCATTGCTCGTGCGTCCGAGCTACGTTCTCGGCGGGCGGGGGATGGTCATCGCCTACGACGAGCAGTATCTCGAGAGGTACATGTCCGAGGCGACGCGGATCTCTCCCGATCATCCTGTGCTCCTGGATCGTTTCCTTGAGGGCGCTGTGGAGGTCGACGTCGACGCGGTGTGTGACGGCGAGGAGGTCTACATCGGGGGCGTGATGGAGCACATCGAGGAAGCGGGGATCCACTCGGGTGACTCGGCATGCTGCATCCCGCCCTATTCCTTGGGCGAGGCGGTCGTCTCGCGTATTCGCGACCACACGCGCACTCTGGCATTGCGCCTCGGAGTCGTGGGGCTCATGAACGTGCAGTTCGCCGTCAAGGATGACCAGGTGTATGTGCTGGAAGTGAACCCGAGGGCGAGCAGGACCGTCCCATTCGTGAGCAAGGCGACAGGTGTGCCGCTCGCAAAGGTGGCCGCTCGGGTGATGGCGGGCGAGAGGCTGGCCGACATGGCGTTGCCTCCAGACGACCGGGAGCTCACTCGCTTCTGTGTCAAGGAGGCGGTCATGCCGTTCGGCCGTTTCCCGGGCGCGGACAGCGTGCTGGGACCCGAGATGAAGTCGACGGGAGAGGTCATGGGGATCGCCTCCGACTTCCCGGCCGCGTACGCGAAGAGCCAGCTCGCGATCGACTACTCGCTACCCACGGGCGGTACTGCATTCGTATCGGTCTCCGACAGGGACAAGCGTCAGATCGTGAGTGTTGCGAAACACCTCCAGCTCCTCGGCTTCTCCATCATGTCGACGAAGGGTACCGCACGGGCGTTGCGCGCCGCGGGCATACCCGTCACCGAGGTGCTCAAACGTCACGAGGGTCGTCCCAACATCCTTGACGAGATCGCGAATGGCAACGTCCAGCTCGTCATCAACACGCCGTTCGGCCGTGAGACGCGCTCCGACGGCTTCCACATCCGGTCCGCCGCGATCCACCACGGGATCACGAACATCACGACCATCCCCGCTGCGATGGCGGTCGTCCAGGCGATCGAAGCCGTCAAAGACGGACGTCTCGGCGTGAGCGCGTTGCAGGACTTCCAGGCGGTGCCGGGTCTTCACGGAGAGCCAGCGTGACAGGCGGGCCGCGCCCAGTGGTGGAGCGTGTCGTGGTGCTCGGCAACGAGCGCATCGCCGATGGCGTGGGTCTGCTCACGCTCCGCGCTCCCCGGATAGCTCACAGCGTGTCACCGGGCCAGTTCGTCCATCTCAGGATAGGCGCCGGACGGCCAGAGATCCTTCGCCGTCCATTCTCGGTGCATCGTGCCTCTGGTGAACGGATAGAGATCCTCTACCAGGTGCTCGGTGCAGGCACGACGAGGCTCGCGCGTGCAGGTGACGGGGACGAAGAGCTCGATGCCGTCGGACCGCTCGGTCACGGATGGGACATCGCTCCGGACGTGTCGCATGCGCTGGTTGTGACGGGTGGGCTGGGCGCCGCGCCGATGGGCATGCTTGTCGAGCGGCTTGCGGAGCGAGGCGTCGCGACGGTCGTCGCCATGGGCGCGCCCACTGCGGAGCGCCTCGTGGCACGTGAGCTGTTCGAGCGCCTCGCACGGGCGGTGGTGCTCAGCACGGACGACGGAACGGCCGGGAGGAAGGGGTTCGTGACCGCGCTGTCGGGGGAGCTGCTGGCACGCGGTGGCTTCGACGTGGTGTTCACGTGTGGTCCTGAGCAGATGCAACGCGTCGTCGCCCGGCAGGCGCGCGACGCCGGCGTCTCTTGCCAGGTCTCACTCGAGCGTCTCATGGCGTGCGGCATCGGCGCGTGTCTGTCGTGTGTCGTCACGACTTCCACCGGCAGGAAGCGCGCGTGTGTCGAAGGTCCGGTCTTCGATGCCGAGGAGGTGGTGTGGGATGCGTCGGAGGTCCCGCCGAAGCACTAGGCCGCCTATCTGCTCGCGCCGTGGCACCCTCCGGTCCTGCGCGCCGGGCGAGTCTCGCGCCGTGCTTGCCGCGAGCGGCCGGTGGTGAAGATGCGACGACACGTCGACCTGCGAGTCGATCTCGCCGGCCTCAAGCTCGCCAACCCTGTCATGACCGCATCCGGAACCTTCGCTTCGGGCCGGGAGTTCTCCGCATTCGTGGATCTCGGACGTCTCGGCGCCATCGTCACGAAAGGCGTGTCCGCGCTGCCGTGGGCGGGCAACGAGAGTCCTCGGATCGCTGAGACGCCGAGCGGCATGCTCAACTCCATCGGGCTTCAGAACCCAGGCGTCGAAGCATTCTGCGCGAGCGACCTCGTGTGGCTTGAAGAGCACGTGCCGCACGTTCCCCTCATTGTGAACGTGAGCGGTCATACGGTCGCGGAGTACGCGGCGGTGATCCGGCGTCTCGAGCGGGAGCCCTCGGTCGACGCCTACGAGGTCAACATCTCGTGCCCCAACGTCGACGCAGGCGGGCTCGCCTTCGGGACGTCGTGCGCTGAAGCCGCCGAGGTGGTCGCGGCGTGCCGGGCGGTGACGGAGCGACCGCTCATCGTGAAGCTCTCTCCTAACGTGACCGACATCGCAAAGATCGCGCAAGCGGTCGAAGGGGCCGGGGCCGACGCCGTCTCCCTGATCAACACGTTGCTGGGTATGGCGATAGACGTGGAGAGCAGGAGGCCGATGCTTGCGCGTGGCGTCGGTGGGCTTTCGGGACCCGCCATCCGTCCCGTGGCCGTTCGCATGGTGTGGCAGGTGGCACGGGCCGTGCGGATCCCTATCGTCGGCATGGGGGGCATAATGACGGGGCGTGATGCCGTCGAGTTCCTGCTCGCGGGTGCAACCGCCGTCGCCGTCGGCACCGCGAACTTCGTCGACCCGACCGCGACTATGCGCGTCGTGGACGGCATCCACGATTACTGCATCAGGCATGGTGTCCGCAGCGTGCGAGACCTGGTCGGAGCGCTCCGGTCGTGAGGAGGTCACGGTGATGGCGGAGGGCGACCTCGTGACGACAGGTGCGGCCGGAGACGCCCGCGACCGCCTGATCGTGGCGTTGGACTGCTCAGCGGATGAGGCGCTCGCACTCGCGCACGCCCTTGTGGGCACAGTGAGGTGGCTCAAGGTCGGCATGACGCTCTTCTACCAAAGCGGCCCCGACGTGACGCGGCATCTCGTCTCAGAGGGGTTCGACGTGTTCTTGGACCTCAAGCTGCACGACATCCCGCACCAGGTGTATGGCGCTGCCCGTCAGATAGCATCCCTCGGTGCGAAGATGCTCACCGTGCATGCGTCGGGAGGGAGAGCGATGCTGCAAGCAGCTCTGGCCGGGGCGCGCGACGGCGCCGCAGAAGCTGGATGCGCACCTCCCTCGGTGATCGCGGTGACGGTGCTGACGAGCCTGGCAGACGAGGACCTCTCCGCGATCGGGTTCACGGGAACCGCGGGTTTCCATGTCGAGCGACTGGTGCAGCTCGCAAGTCACGCTGGTCTCGCCGGTGTCGTGTGCTCGCCCCATGAAGCCGCTCTCGTGAGAGGCGCACTCGGTGAGTCGGCCCTCGTGGTGACGCCGGGCGTGCGTCCGTCAGGCAGCGCTGCCGCCGACCAAAGCCGCGTCGCGACGCCGGCACAGGCCCTCGCAGCCGGCGCGAGCCACATCGTCGTGGGTCGACCGATAACCGAAGCCGCATCACCCGCCGCCGCGGCGCGAGGGATCATCGCCGAGATGGAAGGGGAGTCATGAGTGGGTCGATGACGGAGCGTGACGTCTTGGCGGCGCTCGAGGATGCTGACGCGGTGCTCACCGGTCACTTCGTGCTCACGAGCGGCAGACACAGCGACACCTACGTGCAGTGCGCTCGTGTTCTCGAGGACCCTGGCCTGACCACACGGCTGGCAGAGGCGGCCGTCGCCTCACTGCCGCCCGGCATCGGCGTCGACGTGGTCGCTGCTCCTGCGGTCGGTGGCCTCATCATCGGCTTCGCGGTCGCTCAGGCTCTAGGGGTCAGGTTCATCTTCAGTGAGCGCGAGGGCGGTGTCATGGTCTTCCGCCGCGGCTTCCGTGTCCCGCGTGGCGCCCGGGTGCTCGTGGTGGAAGACGTGGTCACGACGGGTGGAAGCGTCGCAGAAGTGATCGGTCTTGTCGAAGACGCGGGCGCCGAGGTGGCGGGCGTGGTGTCGCTGATCGACCGTGGAGGAAAGAAGCGGTTCACGGCTCCGTTCATGCCTCTACTTCGACTTGAGGTCGAGTCCTGGGAGCCAGAGTCTTGCGCTCTGTGTGCCGCAGGAGTCGAAGTGTATTCGCCGGGTAGTCGCCGTCTGTCGACATAGCTCTTCCCATCGCCGCAGCTCAGGGGGTAGCATTATCCGTGTCTCGCGTTCTCTCGCCGTCCCGTGAGGGGGAGGGCGAAGCGCATGAACTGCCCCGCCTGGGACGACGAGGAGGTACCATGGCACTGCCGAATCTCTCGCCGGAAGACCGCGCCAAGGCGCTCGCGAAGGCCGCAGAGGCCCGCCAGCAGCGAGCTGCCGTCCGTGCGAAGATCAAGTCGGGCGGCATGTCGTTCGCCGATGTCATGAAGAAGGCCGACGATCCGGTCATCGCCCGCATGAAGGTCGCCACGCTCTTGGAGTCCCTGCCCGGCTTCGGAAAAGCGAAGGCCGCCAAACTCATGGCGGACCTCGAGATCTCACCGAGCCGGCGCGTGCAGGGACTGGGCGCCCGCCAGCGTGAGCAGCTCATGGAGCGTCTGGGCTGAGGTGCACCGTTCCGGCAAGACCGGCTCCGCTGCGCGCCGTGGCAACCTCTTCATAGTCTCCGGACCTTCGGGTGCCGGGAAAGGCACGCTGGTCAAGGAACTGGCTTCGACGGTCGACGACGTCTGGGTCTCGGTCTCCGCCACGACACGCGCGCCGCGTCCTGGCGAGGTCGAGGGGGTCCACTACCACTTCGTCACCGACGAGGAGTTCGACGAGCTCGTCGCCGCAGGCGGTCTCCTCGAATGGGCTGAGGTCCATGGGAACCGGTACGGCACGCCACGAGCAGACGTCGAGGAGCATGTCGCCGAGGGAAAGCAGGTGCTCCTCGAGATCGACCCGCAGGGCGCATTCCAAGTGCGTGACGAGCGTCCGGACAGCGTGCTCATCTTCATCCTGCCACCTTCCAGGGAGGAGCTGTCGCGCCGGCTGCGGCTGCGCGGGTCCGAGACTGAGGAGCAGGTGGCGGTGCGCATGCAGACCGCCGAGAGGGAACTCGCGCTTGTGGGGAAGTACGACCATGTGGTAATAAACGACGACGTCTCTCGCGCGACCGATGAGATCGCGCGGATCATCGCCAGCCACGCAACCACCGAGGAGCCGTAGCGACCCATGTCTGTCATCAAGCCCGAGATCGATGAACTGCTTTCCAAGGTCGACTCGAAGTACACCCTGTGCATCGTCGCCTCCCGTCGCGCACGGCAGATCAACGACCTGAATCACCTGCTTCAGGACCAGGCTTTGCTCGCGATGACGCCTGCAGAAGTCGCAGAGATGCGAGGCAGCAATGCCAAGCCGTTGAGCTTGGCGCTTGAGGAGATCGCGCGCGGCGTGGTGGGTTTCGAGCGCACGAAGGACAGCTACAAGTAGCGAGGAGGGGCGCGCCGATGGACGAGCGCGTCTGCCTCGGCTCCTACCACGAGATCGGGCTCAAGGGCCGGAATCGCGCGTCCTTCGAGCGCAGGCTCGCCGACAACATCGCAGCTGCGCTCGTTGGGCTCCCCGTAGGCAGAGTCGAGCGTCTCACGTCACGCATCGCTGTCCACGTCACCGATGCTGCGCGTGCTGACGAAGTGGCAGCGCGCATGGCTCTCGTCCCTGGCGTGAACACGGTCACGGTGGCTGTCCGGACCGCTCGCGACATCGACGCGATCGTCGATGCCGCACTCGCGGAGCTTCGGCAAGCCGGGAAGTTCCGGACGTTCGCGGTGAACTCGCGTCGTTCGAATACGGATTTTCCTGTCCGCAGCCAGGAGATGAGTCGCATCATCGGCGCCCGGCTCAGAGACGCCACGGGGACCGAGGTAGACCTCTCCGATCCGGACGTCACGGTCGCGGTCATCGTGGCGCAGGGGTACGCGTACGTTTCGACGAGGCGCGTAGCTGGTGTGGGAGGATTGCCGACCGGCGCATCCGGGAAGCTCGTGTCGTTGCTGTCATCGGGAATCGATTCGCCGGTGGCGACGTGGCGCATGATGCGCCGCGGCGCCGTGGTCGTCGGCCTGCACTTCTCGGGCCGTCCGCACGTCTCGGGCGCAAGCGAGGAGCTCGTGCGGGAGATCGCGAGCGTCCTGGAGCGGAATGGAGGGCTCGGACGCGTCTACGTGGTCCCGTTCGGCGACCTTCAGGCCGAGGTGGCGTTGAGTGCTCCGCCAGACCTTCGGGTCATCATGTACCGCCGGCTGATGATGCGCATCGCGCGTGAGGTGGCCACGATCGAGCGAGCCAAGGCTCTCGTGACCGGTGAGTCGCTGGGTCAGGTCGCCAGCCAGACGCTCGAGAACATCGCCGCCGTGGACGAGGCCGCAGGGATGCCCGTGTTCAGACCGCTCATCGGCAACGACAAGCTCGAGATCATGGCTGATGCACGCAGGATAGGCACGTACGACCTGTCTATCCGCGATGCCCCTGACTGTTGCACGCTATTCATGCCGAGAACACCGGAGACGCACGCCAAGCTTGCGCACGTGCGGGAAGCGTGGGACGCGCTGCCACATGAGAGGATGGTGGCCGACGCGCTCGAGGCGCTCGAATGGGTCGAGTATCGATGTCCGGCGTACCGTCCACCGAAACGTTGGCCCACGCCCTCCGGAGCCTCCGGTTCGTCCGCTGCCGAGGCGCGGGCGCTCGCCGCGGCACGGGAGCGGCACTCCGTCTCCAAGTAGCCCGATGACGTCACGTGACCGGCTGCGCATCCTCGCCATGGAGCCCTACTACGGGGGGTCCCACCGAGCGGTGCTCGACGGCCTCGTGGAGTTCGTCGATGCGGAATGGACGCTTCTGACGCTGCCTGCGCGCAAGTGGAAGTGGCGAATGCGCGGGGCCGCCATCACGTTCGCGGCTCAGGCTCGTGCGGCAGCGCCGGGAGGCAGTGTTGCGGCACCATCGAGTGCCGGAGTCTCGCATGCGCTGTCCCGAGGCGCATCCTCCACTCGCGGCATGCCCTTCGACGTGGTGTTCACCTCGACGTTCTTGAACCTCGCGGAGTGGCGCGGACTCGTCGGTCCGCCTCTCAGCGCGGTCCCGGCCGTCGTCTATTTCCACGAGAACCAGTTGCTGTACCCGGTGCGGCATGTGGCTGAGTGGGACCTGCAGTTCCCGCTGACGAACATCACGACGGCGCTCTCGGCGGAGCGGTGCGTGTTCAACACGGCATGGAACCGTGACGGGTTCGTCCGCGAGATTCCCCCGTTCCTGCGGCAGTTCCCTGACCATCGTCCCGCCGGCGTAGCGGAAGAGGTAGACCGGAGATCCATCGTGGTGCCCCCGCCGTTCGATCCTCGGCCGTTCGACCGCGTCCTCGGCGCCGGTGGCGCTGCTGCAGCGCCTCGCGGCAAGCGCCCACGCGTCGTATGGCCTCACCGCTGGGAGCACGACAAGGACCCCGAGATGTTCCTGCGGGCAGTGGCCCGTCTCGCGGATGAGGGTCTCGATTTCGAGGTCGTCGTCGCGGGTCAGTCCTTCCGGGAGACCGAGGCCGTCGTGCGTGAGGCTGCTTCTGCGCTCGGAACGCGACTCGTGCACTGCGGCGAGCCGTCCTCGCGCGATGCGTACGCGGCGCTGCTTGCCAGCAGCGATATCGCGGTGTCGACAGCCGTGAACGAGTTCTTCGGGCTTGCGATGATCGAGGCGTGCTACGCGGGGTGCGCTCCGCTCGTCCCTGATAGGCTCGCCTACCCGGAGCTCTATGGGCCTGAGCACCGGTATGACGGCGAGCGGGAACTGGTGGCCAGGTTGCGCTCGCTGGTGCTCGAACCGCCTCGGCCCGGTTCTGCCCGGGTGCTCGCGGAGCGGTACACGCTGCCACGTCTTGCGCCTGTCTACGAGGGGCTGCTCCGTGCAGTGGCCGAAGAAGCCCGCGACCGGAGATAGGCGTCCGGTTCGGGGTCATGAACGGGGCGGACGGGGACTCGGGGGGACGGACACGGGTGCGTAACGGGCGGACGGGGGCGCAGGGGCGCTACGGTTCGATGCATCCGGCGTGGCGTGAGGCGACCTCATCCAAGACGAGGTGGTCGAGCTCTACGTTCATGACGGCGGTGAACACCTCGATGACACGCGGGTTCGTGGCCGCCTCGACCACTTCGCGGTAGAAGTCGGAGGCGCGCTTCTCGCGTGCGGTCGATTCGGCGATCGCTCCGCACCAGTCAGCCGCAGAACCCTCCGGCTCTCCGAGGTCGCCGGGTTTGGCTTCGCCCAGGAGCTTGGAGAATATGCCGCAGTGTTCTGCTTCGACCTTGGACAGCCGCTTGAAGGCGCTGGCGAGGTCCTCGTCACCGGGCAGGGCCGACACTGCGAGGTAGAAGCGGGCATTGCTGCGCTCGATCTCGACCGCGGTCTCGATGTGCGCGCGTTCGACCTCGGTCAACTGCACGCGGTTCTCTGAGGCCGAGAAGCCTCCGGGTTCGACGAAATGCTCACTCGTGGCGCCGCAGAACGGGCACCGAGAAGGCGCAACGGTTCCGAGGTACGTGTCGCCGCAGATGCGGCAGCGAAGCATCTTCACGTTCGCTCCTTCCTTGAGGGTTCTTACGATCCGTTGCGGTTCACAGCTCAAGCGCTTCGGCGATGGCCTGGCCGAAGGCGGTCGCAGCTTGAGGACCGTTGGCCGTGATGATGCGACCGTCGACAGTCACCTCTTCACCGGTCCACACGGCCCCGTGCGCCTTGAGGTCATCTTCTTGCGAGGGGAACGCCGTCGCCCTCACGCCGGCCAGCAGCCCGGCACGCGCCAGCGTCGAGGGCGCGATGCAGATCGCAGCCACCACGCCTCCGTTCGTGAGGGTCGTCTGGGCCAGCATGTGGGCGTGAGGGTCGTCGAAGTAGACCTGTGCGCCGGCGCCACCGACGAAGACGACGGCGTCCCACTGGCGGTGCACCGCGTCGGCCACCGAGAGTGCCGCTTCAGCGGTTAGCCCGAACCGGCCGGTCGCCGGCCCTGCTTCCTGGCTTGCCGTCGTGACTTGTGCCCCCGCGGTCTCGAGCACCGTCTTCGGCTCAACGTACTCCTCGTCCCGGAACACCTCTTGGGCGACTACCATCAACACGGACCTCATGAAGACTCCTCCACCGGTCATTGACCACGTGCCGCCGACGATTCTAACCTCTGCCGGGCGCTCTGTGTCCGATCGTGTGCCATCCTGCTTTCTTGGCTTCAAGCAGCCACTCCGCTGGAAAGGGGGCGCATGCCACGCGATACTCGCTCTTGGCTCGTCATCGCCTCGAACCGCTGGGTCACGAAGGTGGCCTTTCTGCTCTTCTTCTGTCACGCGGTCGTCCAGCTCCTGCGCTTCGAGCGTTGGGCGAGGGGACAGGGGCCTTTCGTGAGGCGTCCAGAGGTGGTCGGCGGTCTGCTGCCTATCGGTCACTTCACGAGCTTCTTCGCGTGGTTGCGGGGAGGCGGCTGGGACACCCTGCTGCCTGCCGGCCTTGTCATCATCATCGGCGCTATCACCGTCTCCCTCGTGTTCAAGCGAGGCTTCTGCGGGTGGATCTGCCCTGTGGGCACGGTCTGGGAGGGGTTCGCGGCTCTGGGTCGCCGCCTGCTGGGCCGCAACATCAGACCGCCTCGCTGGCTCGACCTGACTGGACGCGGGTTGCGGTACGTGCTCGCGTCGGCCTTCGTGCTGATGCTGCTGGTCGTCGTCCCGTTGCCTGAGGCGGTCGGCTTCCGCGAGCTTCCGTACATGTGGGTCGCGGACCTCAAGATCATCCACCTCATGGCAGAGCCTGCATGGATGGCGACCGCCGCCGTCGCAGCGACGCTCTCGGTGTCGATCGGTCCGGTGTGGTGCCGGTACCTGTGTCCGCTCGGGGGGCTATACTCCGCGCTCGGCACGGGGTCTCCGGCGACCATCCACCGTGACGAGGGGGCGTGCATACACTGCAGGAGGTGTTCCGAGGCATGTCATGCGTTCGTGGAGCCGGAACGTGTGTCCCGTGTGTGGGCGCCTGAATGTGATGGCTGTATGGACTGCGTTCGCGCGTGTCCTGTCGACGGGTGTCTCGAAGCGAAGGCTTTCTCACGGGTCAAGATCGCTGTATGGCTATGGCCTGCGCTTGTCGTTGGGACATGGCTCCTGGTCTACGGACTCGCTGTCGCGGCGGGGCAGTGGCACTCCGGTCTGCCGCCTGAGGCGTTCAAGCACGCCATCGAACTCGGGATCTTGGACCAGCGGACCCGCGGCTTCTTCGAATGAGGGATGCCGCGTCCAGGCGATGGCCCTCGGGGCTGGGCGCTGAAGCGCGGGAGTCCCGCTGACGTTCGTGGCGCGAGCTGTTCGCAACCCTGTCACTGTTCGCCCAACATCTCCCGGAAACGCGTATACTCATTCGTACAATTCGTACACACTTTTGTGTACGAGTCCCGTGTCAGTACAGGTATCCGCGTACATAGGGAGGGTCGCGATGCTTCAGGTGGCTCCTACCGAGGACGGTTTGGACCGTAAAGTCGCTGAGTTCGGCACAAGACGGCGTGTGCTGGAGGATGCCGATCGCTACTTCTACTTGCAGGCCACGACCGGACCGGTGAACCACCGTGTCACCATGTCGGATGGACGTGAGATGGTCATGCTCGCGTCGTACTCGTACTTGGGTCTCATCGGGCACCCTGCGATCGATGCGGCAGCCAAGGCTGCGATCGACGCGTACGGCACTGGCGCGGGCGGCGTCCGTCTCCTGACGGGCACGAGCGACTTGCACGAGCGTCTCGAGGCTCGCATCGCCGCCTTCGCTCGACGTGCGGACGCGTGCGTCTATTCGAGCGGGTACGCGACGAACGTAGCGATCATCACCGCTTTGGTCGGGCCCGGCGACCTCGTGCTCATGGACAAACTCGACCATGCGTCGATCGTGGACGGCTGCCTGTTGTCCGGGGCCAAGTGGCGGACGTATCGGCACAACGACATGGACCACCTCGAGAAGCTTCTGCGCGACGCGGAGGGCCGCTTCGGCACTGTGCTCGTCGTGGCCGATTCGGTCTTCTCCATGGACGGAGACATCATGGACCTTCCTCGCACGAAAGAGCTGTGCGAGCGGTTCGGAGCCCGCCTCATGGTCGACGAAGCGCATTCCATCGGCGCGCTTGGCGCGACCGCGATTGTCGCAGCGGCAGGGGATGGACGGCAGTTCCGCAAAGCACGTTATCTCGCCGCACTCGGTCGGCTCGCTCGGCGCCACCGGCCACGGCATCGAAGAGCACTTCGACATGGTCGGCTCGATCGACCTCAAGATGGGCACACTGTCCAAGTCGATACCAAGCGTCGGTGGCTACTGTGCGGCATCAGCTGAGGTCGTCGACTATCTCAGACACAACTCCCGCCCATTCATCTTCTCTGCTGCCCTCCCGCCGGCCCAGGCCGCCGCGGCGATCGCCGCGTTCGACGTCATCGAGTCCGAACCGTGGCGCGTCGAGAGGCTCCACGCGATACAGAAGGTGTATGCGGAAGGGCTGAGGGCGCAGGGGTGGGACACCATGCTCGCGGACACGTGTGTCGTCCCGGTGCTGGTCGGCGACGAGGCGAAGACGATGGATCTCACGCGGATGCTGTTCGACGCGGGAGTCTTCGTCTGCCCGATCGTGCATCCGGCCGTTCCCCGCGGCACCGAGCGTCTGCGCACCTGTCTCATGGCGACCCACACCGATGAGGACATCGAACGCGTGCTGGACGCGTTCGAAGCATCTGGCAAGCGGCTCGGCCTCATATGATGCCCTGAGTGGGCCCGTCGCGGTTTCGCGTACCGCGCCGCCTGCTAGAATCATCCGGGTGAACCAGGCGCCCTTCATCACCGTGTGCTTGGTTCGCATGTCATCGGCGCACAGGTCGGTCGAGCAACTAGGGAAGGCGCGATGGCTTCGACGGTGCACGTGTGGCCTGCGTCGCGGCGGTTCACGCTCGCTGGCTCTGTCGCCGCGATCGTCGCATACGTGGCGGTGTACTCGACGTTGCTGTGCATGGACGGGGCACCGTGGGCTGTCGTCTCAGAGTCCATGTTCGTCGCGCCCGTTGCGATTGCTACGGTCTTGTTCGGGCGTGTCGCGCTGCATCTTCCCCCCGCCGGCCGGAACCGGCGCGTGTGGGCGTCGCTCGCGGTGTCGGCCGCGTGCCTGTTCGTCAGTGAGAGCGCTTGGAGCATCAGCGAGGTCTTTGAGCGCGAAGGTGTGTCGAGCCTGACGTGGCTGCGAGACGTGGCGAACGGCGCCGCCGTGTGCGCAATGATGGTGGCGATGGCGCTCTACACCCGGTTCGACAGGTTCGGGTGGCGGCGTGGTCTGCGCCTTGTCCTCGACGCCACTGCGTTCTCGGCGCTCACGTTCGGCATACTGTACGGCTTCTGGTCCGGGCATCCCGTTGCCACTCACCCTGAGGGAGGAGCGGGCCGGCTGGCGGCATACGGTCTTGTGGGCTGCGCGCTGCTCGCGGGCGACGCGATGTCGTTCGCGCGCGGGGGATTTCGCGGAGTCGAACACGATGCTTTCATCGCCGCCGGGGTCGCACTCATAGCGTTCGGAGTCATCACGTGGGCGGTATCGGGACTTTCGACCGAGGAGCGGCCGACTGTCTCATCTGCCGCATCGAACGCGATGCTTCTTGCGGCATACTGTCTCATGTGCGCGGCTGCGTGGTGGCGCCTGCGAGGCGCTGACCGTGAGGTCCTTCGTCCCGGGGTCGTGAGGAAGCCGCTCGTGTGGCCGGGCGTCGTCGTGTCGTCACTCGTCTTCGTGTCTGTCGTGTGGCTTGGAGCTTCAGCGCTGGCCACCGGACCGGGCACGAAAGCGAACGCGGTGTACCTCTATGCTGCGTCGCTCGCGGTCTGTTGCGTCGTGGGTCGGACCGCGCTCGCGTCCGTTGAGGCTGATGAGCTCACCGAGCGCTCGCTGTCCGATCCGCTGACCGGAGTTCGGGGCCCCCGCGCGTTCGCCACCGAACTGCGCGAGATCGCCGAGCGGGCGGCGCATGCCGGCGGATCGCTGGCGCTTCTCTGTGCTGACCTCGACGACTTCTCCAGATTCAATGCGACACAGGGCTATCGGGCGGGAGACAGGTGTCTTGTCAGTGTGGCGCGGGCGCTTGAGCAGACGGAAGGCGTCGAGCGCCTCTTCCGCCTCAGCGGCGACGAGTTCGTGGTGGTGAGTGCCGTTCAAGGATCGAGCGAGGCGCAACAGGTCGCGCGGTCGCTGCTCGAGTCCATCCGCAGCTGCGGGTCACAGCAGCCTCTGTCGGCGTCTGTAGGGTTCGCCCTGTATCCCGAGGACTCGGTCTCGACCGATGGGCTGCTCAGGTTCGCGCGTCTCGCGACGCAGTGGGCCAAGCGGCATGGCAAGGACCGCGCGTCCAGGTACGACGAGCGGATCGCCAGGACGCTCTCGCTCGACGAGCGCCTTGCGCGTTCTGATGAGCTCGCACGGATGGACATGGCGCGTGCACTGTTGGCCGCCGCTGACGCCCGGGACCCCTCGAACCGCTGGCATTCGCGCAACGTCGCTGCCCTCTGTCGACTCCTGGCAGAGGACCTCGAACTCGAAGCCGATCACGTCGACCGCATCGAGGTCGCAGCTATCCTTCACGACGTGGGCAAGATCGCTCTGCCGGATGTGATGCTCGGAGGCCGCACACTGAGCTTCCACGAGCGAACGCTCTCGCGGGAACATGCGAGGCTGGGGGAGAAGCTCGTCGACTCGCTCGCGCTCGAAGGTGTCGGACGCTGGGTCCGCGGACACCACGAGAGCTGGGACGGATCGGGGTATCCCGACGGTCTCAAGGGCGAGGACATCCCGCTGGAATCTCGAATCATCGCGCTCGCTGATGCGTACGACGGCATGACGATGGGGAAGCGCTATGGGGCCCCGATATCCAAGGCAGCTGCTCTTCAGGAGATAGACCTTGGGATAGGGGTGCGCTTCGATCCCGAGCTCGCCGAGCGATTCATACGCGTGGTGGGTACGACGGGCGCTTTGGGTTGGTCGGACGCATGGCCGGCTACGTGAGGCGCATCATGAGGACGGGGGATGGGCAAGCGCGGGCGCGCTTGACCGCGTGGATAGCCTTCGCGTGCGTGGTGCTCTGGCAGCTGGTCGCGCTCATCGTCGACCTCGACCCGGTCGGACGCGTCTGGCTCGTCGATGTCCCCGCATACCTTCTGCCGATGGCGGTAGCCGTTGTGCTGGTGGCCCGACTGGCGCTTGGCTCACTCGGTTCGGGACTCGAGCATCGCTTCTGGGGGCTGCTCTTACTGGCGCTGCTCCCGCTGCTCATAGCCGAGTCGTACTGGAGCGTCTACGTCGTCACAGTCGACAGTCGCGGTCCCATCGATTCTCGATTCGTACTGGCGATGCACCTGCTTGGCGAGGCATTATTCCTCGCCCTGGTCTTGAGGATGGCCCGGTACGCGGCCCAGTCGGTCATCGCGCGGATGCGGTTCTACATCGACGTCGCCTCGGTGCTCGTCGTGCTGTGGCCGATCGTGTACCTGACGTGGACCCTGCCGATGATCGGGAAGTCAGGCGGGCACGCGATCGCGAGCCTTGGGGCGATCTACCCGCTCGTCGGTGGCCTCGTGATCATCGAGACGTTCGCGGTCGCATTCTCCCGTCGGGTTAGGAGGGCCGCGTGGGAACGCATCGTGGCCATCGCGCTGATGCTGTGCGGACTCGGACTCGTGGCCAACCCGGCCCTCAATGCGATGGCCCGTGCGGGTGATGAGCGCGGCCTCGAGCTCATCGCAGCTCTGGGTGCTGTCGAAGTGGCGCTGCTGTGCGTCGGCATCGCCTACCGGGTCGAGGGTTCTCCGGACGAAAGCGGTTTCGAGCTGTGGGAGTTGCCCGAACCGTTGGAGCCGAGGCGGCTGCGGCACCTCCCGGTCGCCATATCGTTATCGCTGGTGCCGCTCGGCGTGCTCGCTGTAACGCATGCGGACACAGCGGCTGGGGGACCGCTCCTGTACGCGAACGTCGCTCTGGCGGTCCTGCTCGCGCTGCGCTCCCTCATCGCGGCGATCGAACGGGCCCGAGCGCGGGCACTCGCTGTCACGGACCCTGAGACCGGTGTGTTCGAACGCGGGGTTCTGGCGTCACGGCTCCAAGAGCTGACGGAAGACGCGCTGGATTCGGGTCATCCGTTCTCGCTCGTCGTGTTCGACGTGAGTGATCTTGCGAATCTGGCCGAGGCTCGTCCGGGGGACGGGCGGGTCGGTCGCGAGCTCGTCGACGTGATCCGGGCTCAGTCAGAGGATAACGTCGACGTCTACCGTCTGGGGGAAGACCGCTATGCGGTGCTCTGGGAGGGGGTGACCACTTCCGACGCAGCTTCGTTCGCGTTGCGCGTATGGCTCTCCTTCGTGAAAGAGCGCCCCGCAGAGCTCCCGGATCTGAGTACGGGGTTCGCGGCAGGCGTCGCAGGCTTCCCGATGCATGCGTTCGATCCGGACGGCGTGCTGGCCGCGGCGGAGCTGGCTGTGAACATCGCGCGGGGCAGGGAGGAAGAGCCGGTCGCGGTCTACGATGATTCGGTGGAGGTTCTTTCTGCGGACGAAAGGCGCACGCGCGAGCGGATGCGGGCGCTTCGCAGCACGGTGCGTGCTCTGGCAGAAGCGGTCGATGCGCGGGATCCGGCGACCCGGGACCATTCGGCGAATGTCGCAGAGCTGGCTACAGCGCTCGCGCAGATGCTCGACCTGTCAGACCGGCAGGTGCAGATCATCGGACTCGGCGCTCTCATGCACGACGTCGGCAAGATAGGGGTCCATGACCACGTGCTGCTCAAGTCTGGACCGCTCGATGAAGAGGAGCGCGCCGAGGTCGAGGAACACGCTGTGCTTGGCGAAAGGATCCTCGCGCCTGCACTGCTCGATGACATACTCCCGCTCGTGCGCTGGCACCACGAGCGGTGGGACGGCACCGGATACCCGGACGGTCTTATGGGCGCGCAGATCCCCATCGAAGCACGGGTCCTCGCGGTGTGTGATGCGTTCGAGACGCTCACGACGGGGCGGCCGTACCGAGAAGCGCTGTCGACCCCTGACGCACTCGCGGAGATCGAGGCATGCGCCGGCTCGCAGTTCGACCCGGACGTCGCAGCGGCATTCGTACGGATGGTCGAGGGTCTCACTGGAGCGCACACCGGCAAGCCCGCACAGTGATGTCGAGATGGTGACGTCGAATCGTCGATGTCTAGAGCTGTGCCATGATGCCTGATACGTCGCGAGGCTTCAGCGCACGCCGCCATCCCGGCTCAGCAGCGGCCGGCGTCGCTGTCTCGTACGTCGGTTTGCCCTGGGCGCGGTAGTACACGCCGATCGGAACCCGGCACGTCTCGGGCGTGCACGTGAGCTCATGGAACGTCGACAGTGACAGTTCGAATGCTTTCACCTGGTCAGAGGGGTCCCACCCGGTCTCCTCGAGCTTGTAGACCCGTTCGCGGAACCACGCGAAGGTGTTGAGCTTGTTCCATGTCACACACGGCTGGAAGACGTCGACCAGCGCGAATCCGTCGTGTGAGAGGGCATCGACGTACAGTGACGTCAGGTGTGGGATGTCACCGGCGAATCCGCGTGCGACGAAGGTGGCGCCCTGCGCGAGCGCGAGTCCGATCGGGTTCACGGGATCTTCGAGCACACCCTTCGGGGTGGAGACGGTCGGCATGAGGTGGTCGGTCGTCGGTGAGGCCTGTCCGGTCGTGAGCCCGTAGATCTGGTTGTTGTGTGTTATGACGGTCATCGACACGTTGCGACGGCACGCATGGACGAAGTGCCCGAGCCCGAGACCGTACCCGTCGCCGTCACCCATCTCCACGACCACGCGCTGGTCGGGGCGGGTGAGGGCGTAGGCTGCTGCGGGCGGCAGCGCACGGCCATGCAGTGCGTGGAAGCCCTGGACGTCGTAGAAGTCGGCACCGTTGCCGTGGCAGCCGATGCCCCAGAACATGGCGAATCCATGTTTCTCCCAGCCTAGGGCGGACAGCGCACGTTGCAGCGCGAGGAACATGGCGTGGTTGCCGCATCCGGGGCACCACGTGGGCTTGTTCGCGCTCGCGAACTCCTTGGGTTCAGGCATCACAAACCGGCCTCCTTCGGGGGCTCTATCGCACCGGCAGTGGTCAATCGGACCGGCTCACCGAGAAGACGCTTGGCGGTGGCGTAGATGAGCTCGGGGGAGAACGGGCGCCCGTCATAGCGCCGCAGACGGTGGTCTATGGCTCGAAGACACTTCTCACGAACCAGCCCTTCGAGCTGTCCGGTGGCGTTGCCTTCGATGATGAGGCTGGCCGCAGCGGCATCGAGGAAGGCGCACACGTCTTCGGTAGGGAACGGCTCCAGGGTGGTGATCTGCAGCGCATTGACCGAGTGACCCTCGGCGTGCAGCCATCGCAGCGCCTCGGTCACGGGCATCTTCGTCGAACCGAAGAAAACGAGTGAGAGTCGAGCGTCTGGGGGACCGAACCTGTTCGGGGGCGGCACGATGTTCCTCGCGAGGTCCAGCTTTCGCAGGCGCTTCTCGTTTTGTGAGGTGCGGATCGCTGCTATCTCGCCTTGAGCGCCATACCCGTACTCGTCATGCTCGTACGAGTTCACGAGCTGCACCGCCCCCAGGACGCCAGGGAGCGCCCGGGTGCTCACGCCGTCATCCGTCACGCGGTACCGGGCGTAGCGCCCATCGGGTCCGAGTGCGTCCGGGTGGTCTGCCACCGATCCCTCGGTGATGAGCTTCCCGCGAGAGATGCGGACTGCGTCGAGGTCGAACGGCTCTGAGGTCGCACGGTTGTCGGAGAGGTACGAGTCACCGAGCAGTATGACAGGCGTCTGCAGCTCGTCGGCGATGTTGAACGCGCGCCACGTGAATTCGAACGCTTCCGCGTGGTCCCCGGGAGCCAACACGACGCGGGGAAACTCACCTTGCGCGGCGTGGAGCGCGAAACGCAGGTCCGACTGCTCGGTCCACGTGGGCATCCCTGTCGCGGGACCGGGGCGGGTGAAGAGTCCGACGACGCACGCTGTCTCGCTCACGCCTGCGAATCCGAACGCCTCGACCATGAGCGAGAAGCCTCCTCCCGAGGTGGCGCACATGGCACGCGTGCCTCCGAACGCCGCACCGATGACCATGTTCATCGCCGCGATCTCGTCCTCGGTATGTTTGACGACGACCCCGGCGGCGTCGCCGTGCTTCGCCATGAAATGGAGAAGCGAGGAGGCAGGCGTCATGGGGTATGCGGCGTACAGGCCGACGCCGGCGGCCAGCGCACCCAGGCCGATGGCCTCGTTACCGTCGGTGAGCACGCGGGACGCCGGTTCCGGAGGAGGCAGCTCGAGCGGGAGGGCGCACCCCGCGCGCTTGGCATGCTCGTACCCGCCGCGCGCGACGGCGACGTTCTGCTCGGCGATTTCGGAGACCTTGTGCGCGAACTGAGCGCGGATGGACGCCTCAAGCCCGTCGAGAGTAAAGCCCATGTGGCCGAGTGTCGCGCCGAGTGCCGCGACGTTGCGCATGATCTTGATGCCGCCGGCCTGTTCCACGATCTCGGTGAGCGGGACGGGTACGAGACAGACGTCACGGCGCCCGGCCAGGTCCTCGTCGGTGTCGGGCTCGAAGTCCTTTGGGTCGTAGATGAGCGCGCCACCGGGCGTGAGCTCGCCGATGTGCAGGCTGGCCGTGGGCCGGTCGAGAGCCACGAGGATATCGGTCGCCATCACATGGCTGCTGATCGGGTCGGAGCTCACGCGCAGGTGGTACGTGTTGTGCCCGCCCTTGATGAGTGACGGGTACTCCGTGATGTCGAAGGTCCGGTAGCCGCTTGTGGCGAAGACACGGGCGAGCGACTGGCCCGCTGCCTTGATGCCGAAGCCTGCTGGTCCGCCGATGCGGATCCGCACCTCGCGTCCGTATGGGGCGTGTCGGGGCATGAGCGTCCTTTCAGGGGGGTCGTGTCAGTCGTGGCTCGGCCGAGCGAGACCCTGCCGGTCCATGCGGGTCTGCGGGGCTGTGCGACGTCTCTGGCTGTATCTTCCCGACCTAGGCGAGAAGTGCTCGCCGGTACGTGCGATACTGGCGAGCATGACCGACACCGTCACATCGCCGCTCGTGCTCGTGGGCGTCACGGGCTGCATCGCCGCCTACAAGGCGTGCGAGCTCGTCCGAGAGCTCCAGCGAGCGGGTTGCCGTGTCAAGGTCGTCATGACCGAGAATGCGACGCGTTTCGTGGGGCCGACGACGTTCCGCGCACTCACCGGTCAGCCAGTGGCTGTGTCGCTGTGGGACGAGCCGGCAGCGCGCGTCTACCACACGTCGCTCGCCGTAGAGGCCGACGTGTTCGCAATCGCGCCGGCGACAGCGAACGTGCTCGCCAAGATCGCGAGCGGGCGTGCGGACGACCTGCTCACGACGGTCGCGCTCGCGACTGAGGCGCCGCTTGTCGTCGCGCCGGCGATGAACGTGCACATGTGGCGCGCCGAGTCCACGCAGGAGAACATCGCGGTGCTGCGCGGGCGGGGTGCCGTCATCGTGGAGCCAGAGGCCGGAGAGCTCGCGTGCGGCGACGTGGGCGAGGGCCGTCTGGCGGCCGTCCCCACGATCGCCGAGGCTGTCCTCGCTGAAGCCTGCCGTGCCCGCGACCTCGCCGGCGTTCGCGTTCTCGTGACCGCGGGGCCGACGCGTGAGCCCATCGACGCGGTGCGCTTCATCAGCAACGCGTCGAGCGGCAAGACCGGCTACGCTATCGCTGAGGAGGCCGCTCGCCGTGGTGCGCAGGTCACGCTCGTGAGCGGGCCGACGGCGCAGCCCGATCCATTCGGGGTCTCGATCATGCGTGTTTGCACGGCTGCGGAGATGGCCGAGGCGGTCGACGCTGCGTATGCGCAGGTCGATGTCGTCGTGGCGACGGCGGCTGTGTCCGATTTCCGTCCCGCGCGGCCCGCATCTGGCAAGCAGCACAAGGATGAGGCGTCGCTCGCCATCGAACTCGAGCGCACGCCCGACATCCTCGCCGGCCTCGCCAGTCGCAAAGAGGGGCGTGTGTTCGTCGGTTTCGCCGCTGAGACCTCTGAGATCCTGGCGAGCGCGCGTCGCAAGCTCGCCTCGAAGTCTCTCGACCTTGTCGTTGCGAACGACGTGTCCGACCCCTCGCTCGGCTTCGCCAGCGACGACAACCGCGTGTGGCTAGTAGACGACGCGGGGGAAACCGAACTGCCCGTCATGTCGAAACGTGCGCTCGCGCGCCGCCTGTGGGACCGCATCGCGCCGTCCGCACGCAGCGCTGCCGAGCGTCGGAGAGGAGCGCGGTCATGACACGCAAACTCGAAGGGGCCGCCAAGCGGCTCGCTGCCTACGTCGGCGAAGACGAGACGTACGAGGACCGTCCATTGTACCAAGCGCTGGTCGAGCAGGCGCGCATCCAGGGCTGTGCCGGCGCGACCGCGCTACGCGGGATGGTCGGGTTCGGAGCGGTGAGCCGCGACGTCGCCAAACATGGCCTGCGCATGTCGACCGACTGCCCTGTCATGGTGGTCGTGGTCGACGAGGCCCCGCGTATCGCCGCGCTCGCCGAGGTGTGGTCCGCGATGATCCCGAGCGGGATCGTCACCCTTGAGGACGTGAGTGTGGTGCTGTACACAGGGCGTGACGGCGAAGAGGCGGTCGATTAGGCGCGAACGGCGGCGAAGCCGCGCTTGATGCCCGCGGCCGCTCGTCGTAGACTGTCGCTTTGCCGCTTCCGGCGGCGTGAGCGGGCTGTGGCGCAGCTTGGTAGCGCACTTGACTGGGGGTCAAGGGGTCGCAGGTTCAAATCCTGTCAGCCCGACCAGGTACTGACAGAGCATTCCAGTGAATGCTCTTGGCGTGACGAACGGGGCTCCGAAGGGGGTCCCGTTTCGCGTTCGCGAGCCGAATGGCTTCGTCTGATGCTGTCCCGCACTTCAGTCATACTCATGTGATCAGCGTCCCACTGTGAGGAGCACTCATGGATGCCCGGGACCTCAACGCCTGGATCCACGAAGTGAAGGCCCTCCCGGACGCTCACAAGGCGGGCATGTTGCTTGTCCATCGCGGCATCGTGCGAGGCTCGACGCTGGTGGGCGAGCCGGTGAGCGGGATGCTCCTCACCTGCGATCGCAATCGACTGGAGGACGTTCTCGCAGACGCGCGAACGTGGCCGGGCGTCGTCGCAGTGCGTGCGTGGGTCAACGAGGGCCTCCTGGTCGTAGGCGACGACATCATGAGCGTGCTCGTCGCCGGTGACATCCATGAGAACGTCTTCGACGCGCTCCAGAAGCTCGTCCGCACCATCAAGACCGAGGTCGTCACCGAGGACGAGCGCCCCTGATACTCGGTGTCCTCCGGAGGCGTTCGACTTCCGTGGGCGCCTCCTTGACAACTAGATGAATGCTGCATATAGTGTGGGTATCTAATATGTGCAGGCAACATCTAGTTTGGAGCTGTCATGGGTCCTCGTCGTGGATACAACCACGAATCTCATGGAATGCACGGTGCGCGTCACGGCGCCGCCCGCCCGTGTTGCCGAAGGGGCGGCGGCGGCGGTCTGGGAGCCCTCGCTGAGCCCGCTGCGCTCGCGGCCCTTCTCTCCAAGGCAGGCCATGGGTACGACCTTCGTCGCGAGATCGCCGACATCACCGGCGGTGAGATCGAGGTCGACGCGGGCGGTCTCTACCGCGTGCTTCGCCGGCTCGAGGACGAGGGCTTCGTCACCTCGGAGTGGTCTGACGGCGGCCCCGGCCCCCAGCGCCGTGACTACCGCCTTACCGCCGAGGGACGCGAACTCGCTCAGGATTGGATCGCCCACCTGCGGGAGCGTGAGCGCCTGTCGGGACTACTGGCAGACGCGCTCGGCTCCGCACTGGAAAACACTGACGGCGACTGACGAAGGAGGGATTCATCATGCCCGGATATGACGGAACGGGTCCGGCGGGCCATGGGACGATGACCGGTCACGGACGAGGAAGCTGCATCACCGACGACCCCCGGAGGATAGGCCGCTTCATCTCACGGTGCGGGCGTGGCCTCGGACGGGGCCTCGGCCGGGGTTTCGGCAGGGGCCGTGCGGCCCGGGGGCTCGGGATGTGCAGGGGGCGGCGCTCGTGAAGGTCGGGATCTCGGCCGTCGGGCCTACGCTGGATGACCGCGTCGACGAACGGTTCGGGCGGGCCGCCAACCTGCTCGTGGTCGACACGACATCGCTCGCGTTCGAGGCGGTCGACAACACCGCGAACCGAAACGCGCTCCAGGGCTCCCCGGTATCGGTGCTGCGGAGATCGTCTCCTCACGTGGTGTCGACGCGGTGGTGACCGGTCACCTGGGGCCGAAAGCCTACAAGGCGCTGCAGGCCGCAGGCATCGAAGGGTTCGAGGGCACGGGAATGACGGTGCGCGAGGCCGTGGACGCTTGTGTGGAAGGGACTCTCGCGCCCCTCACCGAGGACGAGGCTCACGCCGGCATGGAGTGAAGGCCTCCCGCGAGGCGGCCGGGACAAGGAGGAACGGATGGCAGCGAACATGGTGCTTGCGATCCCCTCGATGGGTGAGGGTGGGCTGGAGGGCGAACGCTCCGGCCACTTCGGACACTGCGACTGCTTCACGTTGGTCGACATCGTCGACGGGGCGATTGCGGGCGTCCGCGTCGTCGACAACCCTCCCCACGAGGAAGGTGCCTGTCTCAGACCGGTGAACCTTCTCGCATCACACGGCGTCCAGGCGCTCATCGTCGCGGGAATGGGCGCGCGTCCGCTGGCCGGCTTCGAGGCCGCTGGAATCACCGTCTTCTTCGAGGATGCCACTCCACGGATCGGCGAAGCTGTTCAGCTCGTCTTAGATGGCGACGTCATGACCATGCATGCCAGCCACGTCTGCGGCGGGCACTAGCATTGTCCATCGCCACCTCTGGCCGGGAACAGCCACCCTTCACGCTGGCGATCGCCTCAGGTAAGGGCGGCACAGGCAAGACGCTGCTCGCAACCGACCTGAGCGCACTCGCGGCGGAAGACGGCACCCGCGCGGTTCTTGCGGACTGCGATGCGGAGGCGCCGAACGACCGTCTCTTCTTCCGTTGTGCTGAGCCTGAGACCACAGTGGTCGACTCGCTCTTCGCATCCGCGGAAGCCGACAAGTGCTGCGCATGCTGCCTATGCTGCGATTCCTGTGCGTTCGGCGCCGTGCGCGTCCTGGGCGCCTCGGCGATGGTGTTCGAGGAGCTGTGCCACGGCTGCGGTCTCTGCGTCGACGTCTGCCCTCAGGGCGCCATGAGCGAGGTTCCGAAGCGGATCGGAGAGGTGGCGGTACGGCAGCCTGAGGGCCACCCCGGTCTGACGCTGGTGACCGGCATCCTCGACGTGGGCCAGGTGAAGACGTCCACCGTGATCTCGGCTGCACGTGATGAGGCAGTGAGTGCCGCACCCGACCCTCTCGTCCTCGATGCGCAGCCCGGGGTGGAGTGTGCGGCTGTAGCGGCGGTACGCGGAGCCGATGTGCTGCTTCTGGTGACCGAACCCACAGCGTTCGGACACCACGACCTGCGGCTCGGGCTCGAGCTGGGACGCTCGCTCGGGCTGCCGATGGCCACGATCGTGAACCGCGTCGCAACGGGCGGCGCCGAGGTCGAGGAGCTGTGCCGGGAGTTCGACGTCCCCATCGTCGCCCGCGACCGAAGGATCGCCGAAGTGTATGCGCGAGGCGGCCTCGTCGTCAGCGAATTGCCCGAGATGCGCGGGGCGTTCGGCGGCGTGGAAGCGCTGCGCTCCCTCGCCCGCGATGAGGTGATGGCCCGATGAGGAGCATCGTCGTCGTGTCAGGCAAGGGCGGGACCGGCAAGACCACGCTGACCGCGGTCTTCGCGCTCCTCGCAGCCACGGACGCCCGTATCGTAGTCGCGGACGCCGACGTCGAGGACTCTAACCTCCCGCTCGCGCTGCGGGTCCATGCCGACGACTGCGTCGCCTACTCCGGAGGTTCCGAGGCGGTCATCGACGAGTCAGCGTGCTCGGCCTGCGGCGCATGCGAGGACGTCTGCCGCTTCCGCGCTATCGTGCCGGGACCGGACGCCTTCGCTGTCGACCACCTGTCCTGCGAGGGATGCGGTCGATGTGCGCGGGTGTGCCCGACCGATGCCATCTCCATGGCGCTGCGGAGTGTGGGAGAGTCCTGCACGGGTCGAAGCGAGGTCGGCCCGGCCGCCTTCGGTCAGCTCGGACCCGGGCAAGACCTCTCGGGGCGGCTCGTGACCGAGGTCCGGCGGTTGGCCGCGGATGCGGCTGCGCGCCACGAGGCCGAGTTGCTCCTCATCGACGGACCCCCGGGAATCGGCTGCCCTCTGATCGCGGCCGTCGCCAACACCGACCTCATGGTGGCGGTGACCGAGCCGTCCGTCTCGGGCGCCCACGACCTGCTATGGCTGGCCGAGCTCGCGCGGCGGCTCAGCTTCCCGGTCCGCGTGGTGCTGAACAAGGCAGACCTCGCCGAACAGGGAGCCGAGGGAATCCGGGAACTCTGCCGGACACACTCGCTGCCCATCCTCCCCGAGGTGCCGTTCGATCCGGCGGTGGCTGGAATGCTGGAGACTATGGCCCAGGGACGAAGCGTCGCCGAGACCGACTCCCCGGCCCTGGACGCTATCCCCAACGCATAGCAGACGATCCGCGACGAGATGGAAGGCGGATTCTCATGAGCAGGGTTCTCCTGCTGGCGCCACCGTACGCCTGTAGGGGTGTGCAGGAGATGGGCAACTGGCCGCCGCTGCAGCTCGCCTGTCTCGCGGGAGCCGCCCTCTCCGCCGGGCACGAAGCGCGAATCTATGACGCGATGAACAAGAAGACCACCTTCGATGACATCCGCACGGTGATCGAGGGTCACCGGCCCGACTTCGTCATGACGCTCGACTACCTTCCGGTCAGCGGTTCGATCAGCACTGCAACGGTGCCGGCGGCACTGCAGGTCCTGGCCATCGCAAGACAGGTGGATCCGAAAATCACCACCATCATCGGTGGCCCCCACCCCACGTTCATGTACGAAGAGATCCTCACCGACGAGGACAACCACGCCGACTTCGTCGTGCGAGGTGAGCCGGAGAGGGCTCTCGTCGAACTGATGGCGGCAGTGCCGCAGGGCATCGTCGCACAGGTCAAGGGGCTCGCATTCCTGGATAACGGCGCAGTGGTCACAACCCCCGAGCAGCCGCACATCGAGGACCTGGATTCGCTCGAGCCGGCGTGGCACCTGCTCGACTGGGAGGACTACCACTACAACACCTACCCGTGGGGCCGCATGGCCTCGGTACTCACCTCGCGCGGGTGCATGATGGGGTGCTCGTTCTGTGCCCAGCGCCTGTTCTGGCGAGGGCAGTGGCGCGCCCGGGATCCCGAGAAGGTCGTCGAAGAAATGCGCCATCTGGTCGAGAAGCACGGAGTTGAGCACATCACGCTCATCGACGCCTACCCCACGTACGACCGCGGGCGCTGGGAACGGATCCTCGACCTGCTGATCGAAGCCGATCTGGGAGTGACCCTGCTGATGGAGACGCGCGTCGAGGACATCCTCCGCGATGAGGACATTATGCAGAAGTACCGCGACGCCGGCGTCATCCATCTCTACGTCGGTGCTGAGAGCAGCACGGACGAGATGCTGGAAAGCCTGAACAAGGGGACCACGGTCAACCAGAACCAGCGTGCACTCGCACTGTGCCGGGAACACGACATCATGACCGAGGCGTCCTTCATGCTCGGCTTTCCAAGCGAGACCTGGGAGTCCATCCGGAAGACGACCGAGGTGGCCATCAAGCTCAACCCCGACATCGCGGTCTTTCCCGTCCTCACGCCGATGCCGTTCACGCCGCTATGGGAGCAGATGAAGGATCGCATTCGAGTGACCGATTACTCCCTCTACAACCTCGTGACACCGATCATCGAGCCCTACGAGATGTCGCTGGAAGACATCACCGTCGCGCTCGGTCAGTGCTACATGACGTTCTACGCCCAGAAGATGAAGGACGTGCTTGCGCTTCCGGACGGGTTCAGGCGCGAGTACATGATCAGCGCGATGAAGACGATGATGCGGGACTACGGCGACCACTTCGACTTCCCGGTCGGGATGCCGAAGATGCCGAAGATGCCAGTGATGTCTGGCGGCCAGTGATGGCCGAGTCGATGGGTATGAGTGTGAGGGGGCAAGCATCGGGCAGAAAGGGGGCCGGAATGGCTGACAAAGCGATCGGCTGCGCACGTCCGACCGGATCGGTGGTCGGGGAGACACCCAGCGATGCGCCGGCGATATCGGCCGCCGAGCAGAAGGAGGTCAAGGTGAGCAAGATCATGGTGGGCCGGAAGGCTCCGGACTTCGTGGCACCCGCGTACCAGGCCGGCGAGTTCACTCAGGTCAAGCTCTCGGACCACCTTGGCAAGTGGGTCGTGCTGTGCTTCTACCCTGGCGACTTCACCTTCGTTTGAGCGACCGAGGTCTCGGCGGTCGCCGCGAAGTACTCCGAGTTCAAGGCGCTCGGTGTCGAGGTGTTCTCCGTCAGTGTGGACTCTCAGTTCGTTCACAAGATGTGGGACGAGAACGAGCTGTCGAAGATGGTGGAGGGTGGAGTTCCGTTCGCCATGATCTCTGACGCCGCGGGGCATCTCGGCACCGCATACGGCGTCTACGACGACGAGGCGGGTGTGGACGTCCGCGGTCGGTTCATCATCGATCCGGACGGCGTCATCCAGGGCATGGAGGTCCTCACGCCGCCCGTCGGCCGTCGCGTCGACGAGACGCTGCGTCAGGTCAAGGCGTTCCAGCACGTGCGTGCAACCGGCGGCGCCGAAGTGACCCCGTCAGGCTGGGAGCCAGGTAAGAAGGTCCTCAAGCCCGGGCCCGACCTCGTCGGTCACGTGTGGGAGGTCTGGAAGCCGGGCGACGAGTAGGCTGATGTGGAGGTTTTCGTGATCGTCACGGCTCCCCATTCGCTCCCCGCTGTTCCGGCGACTCTCCGCTTGCGTCTTGAGCCCCAGACGGAGGGGGACAGACGTTCTGAGGCGGTGCCGGTTCGCATCGTCGGAGTTCCTGCCATACCTCATGGGAAGGCCCGAAGCTCACATCGTCGACGTCTCGAGCATGGGCGGCCTCGTGCCCGTTCCCGGCCAGACGATGTGCGGCGCTTCCAAGGCCGCGGTGAAGCTGCTGACAGAAGGTCTGTACTCGGAACTGCTCGGAACCGGCGTTCGGGTGACCGTCGTATTCCCCGGGGCGATCCAGGCCGACATCTCCAAGAACTCCAGCGTCGCGCTGGACGGAGATGCCGCACGCTCAGCAGAGAACGCGAAGATCAAGATGACGTCCCCGTCCGAGGCCGCCCGCGTCATCCTCGACGCCATGGAGCGGGACGCTTACCGGGTCACCATCGGTCCGGACGCGACGATGATGGACCGGCTGTCACGACTCATGCCCAGGAGGGCGGCCGAGATCATCCAGAGGCAGATGGCGTCGCTGTTGGGTGGGTGAGCGAAGCCGGTGACTCACCGTGCTCGCGATCTTCGCCGCTAAGGTCTCGCGACAGTCTCGTGCCGCTCCCAGTAGCCGATGAACCGGCCATCATCGTCGCGCACCGCCCGCATGTAGGCGCGTGACGTCTCGCCGTCGGAGACCAGCACCTCGTCCTCGCCCGCGTGAAGACGCTTCGCGACCTCGACGATCATCGCGTTCGAGGCATCGTTGTGGCACTCGAGGATCGAACGGCCGACTTGAGCCGGTGTTCCGGCATAACGGGTGCGAGCGCGGGCGTTCATGTAGCGGATCATGTGATTCTCGTCGCAGAACACGATGTGGTCGTTCACGCTATCGAGGATCCGCGAGAGCAAGATGGCGTCGGCGAGCATGGATTCCCTCAGCATGGTTCGGACGATGACGTGACCTCACAAACGGTCTTGCGCAAGGGTAGCGTATCGTCTGACCAGGAAACACATCCGCCGTTGCTTGACACGCTCGATTCGCAGTCGGTGCTTCTCCGATGCGGCCACGGTCGTCTCGGGTATCTAACGGGTGCATCCGTCGGAGGGCACGTCGCCTTCTTCGCACGGACGGCGAGGCCGTGCGTGCGGAAGGTCTTCGTCCGCCGCTGGCGGTGAGGATCGTGTTCGAAACGTTCAGGGCGGTTCGTTTCCGGAGGAGGAGTCGGTGGTAGACCAGAACGGCGCCATCCCGCCGGAGCCCGGCGTGCCTGCCGATCACAGCCACGACATCTACACGGTGGCCAACATCATCACCGTCTTGCGACTGATGCTCGTCCCCTTCGCCTTCACGGTCCTCGTGAATGGAAGGAACTATGCGCTTGCATTCCTTCTGTTCGCGGTCGCCGCGTCGACAGACTGGCTCGACGGACAGATAGCGCGACGCACCGGCACGGTCACGGATATCGGCAAGGCCATCGACCCGCTTGTAGACCGCCTGCTCATCGCTGCGGGGGTGCTGGGGCTCTACGTCGTGGGGCGCATCCCGCTCTGGAGCGTGCTGTTCCTGCTTGCGCGAGATCTCTACCTGTTGAGTGGGGCGGCGTACCTCGCGAGACGGGGCGCAGGCCCCATCCCGGTCGTCTTCATCGGCAAGTTGACGACAGCGACGCTCCTGATCGGCTTCTCAGGGATGATCCTCGGCTGGCCTACGGTCTCAGGTCTGGGGTTGGTCGGTGGCGAGAACCTGCCAGGTCTCGGCTTGGAGAGGTCCCCTGTATGGGTGTGGGTCGTCTACGCAGGGATGGCGCTGTCTGCGGTGACCGCACTCGTCTACACGTCGCAGGCGCTCGCCGCGCTTCGTTCGGGTCGTTCAAGGCATGGGCGGTAGCGGGCAGGATGGTCTCTCGGGAGGATGTGCGATGAAGGCGGTCATCATGGCGGGCGGCGAGGGTACACGGCTTCGGCCCTTGACCTCGCTGCTACCCAAACCGATGGTCCCGATCGTGAACCAGCCGGTCATGGAGCACATCCTCGGCCTCGTGAAACACCACGGGATCACGGAGGTGGTCGCCACGCTCGCCTTCATGCCGCAGGTCATCCAGGACTACTTCGGCGAAGGCGACGAGTGGGGGATGCGGATCGACTACGCGATCGAGGAGACACCGCTCGGCACAGCCGGTTCGGTGAAGAACGCACAGCCGCTCCTTCCTGATGACGAGCCCTTCCTCGTGATCAGCGGAGACGCGCTCACCGACATCAACCTGTCGGATGCGATCGCCTTCCATCGCGAGAAGGGCGGTGCGGTGACAATCGCGCTCAAAGCGGTGCCGGACCCTCTCGAGTTCGGTGTCGTCATCACCGACGACGACGGCCGTGTGGAGCGTTTCCTCGAGAAGCCGACGTGGGGACAGGTCTTCTCCGACCGGATCAACACAGGCATCTACGTCATCGAGCCCTGGGTGCTCGATGAGGTGCCTCCCGGCCCGTATGACTTCTCGGCTGACCTGTTTCCCAAGCTCATGGAGCAGGGACACGCGCTGTTCGGGATCGTCTGTGACGGATACTGGTGTGACGTCGGCAGCCGTGAGAGCTACCTTGAGGTCCACGCAGACATCCTCGATGGCAAGGCGATGATCTATGTCCCGGGTGTCCGGGCCTCTGAGAACCTCTGGGTGGCAGAGAGCGCTACCGTGGCTCCTGACGCCGTGCTGGGCGAGAAGGTCGTGCTCGGCAACAACGTCACGGTCCGCAGCGGGGCCGTCGTCGCGGACTACACGGTCGTCGGAGACAACTGCGTGATCGGCAACGATGCGCGAGTGGAGCACTCTGTTCTCTGGGACGACACCTTCGTCGGCAAGCACGCGAAGGTCTCGGGTGCCGTGCTCTGCCGTGGGGTGGACGTACGAGCCGGCGCCGTCGTCGATCCCGGGGTGTCGATCGGTTCCGAAGCGGTCGTCGGGCGTGGTGCGCACGTCGGCTCGAACGTCCAGGTCTTCCCGTACAAACGAATCGAGCCCGCCGCGACGGTCAACTCCTCGCTCATATGGGAGTCCACGGGGGTCCGTTCGTTGTTCGCGGATTCGGCGATCTCTGGTCTCGTCGGAATCGACATCACTGCGGAGCTGGCACTCAAGGTCGCCCAAGCGTACGGCTCTCTCCTCCCCAAGGGCGGTCACGTCGTGGTCGCTCGTGACACATCTCGCGCGTCACGCATGGTCAAGCGGGCTATGGTGGCGGGGTTCAACGCTTCGGGCATCAACGTGCGTGACCTGCGGGTCGCCTCTCCCGCGGTGAGCCGGTTCACGACGCAGAAGACACGCTGTGTCGGCGGGCTGCACATCGCCGCGTCCCGCACCGACCCCCAAGCGCTCGAGATCCGGTTCCTCGACGCCAACGGCCTCGACATCGCGCCATGGGAGCAGAAGAAGATCGAGCGCTTGTACTTCCGAGGCGAGTTCAGGCGGGCGTTCTTCTCCGAGGTGGGAGAGATCATCTACCCGCCACGGCCGCTCGAATACTACACGGCGGCGCTTGAAGACGCGCTCGCCGACGCCAAGCTTGCTGCGGTCTGGAGCAAGGTCGTCGCTGACATGGGCTGCGGAGCGGCCTCGCTCGTCCTGCCACTTGTAGCGGCTTCGTGGAACCTCAACCTGGTCGCCTTGAACCCGGTCCTCGACATCGAATCGATACAGGGGTGTAGCGAACCCTCCGAGGAGTCGGTCGCGGAGCTCAGACGAGGTGTGGAGCTTTTCGGAGCCGATTTCGGTGTCAGTTTCGATCGAGGCGCCGAACGTGTCAGGCTCATGACCGGCACCGGTGTCGTCGTTCCTGGCGAACAAGCATTGCACGCGATGGTCGACCTGTGGTGCCGCACGAATGAGGACCGCGAGGGGTCGATCGCGGTCCCGCTGACCGCCTCGCTCGTCGTGGAGCGCATCGCCGAGAAGTACGGCAGGACGATCGTGCGTCCGGGTCGATCGAGGCGCGCTCTTGCGCAAGCGATCGTCGACGGCCAGGCGGTGTTCGCTGGCGGGGCAGGTGGGGGTTTCATCTTCGGCGACTTCTTCCCGGCGTTCGACGGGGTGCTCACTGTCGGCATGCTCGCCAGGATGCTCAAGCACCTCGACACCACGCTCGACGCGGTTGTCGCCGGTCTGCCGGCGTACCATCTCGACGAGACGGCAGTGCTCTGTCCTGCGGATCGCAAGGGCGCGGTCATGCGCGCTGTGACCGAGGCGGCTGCGGGCATGGACGTCGATCTGACGGAGGGCGTTCGAGTCTTGTACGAAGATGGCTGGGCCCTCGTGCTCCCGGATGCGAATGAGCCGGTCGTCGGCATCTGGGCCGAGGGCGCGACGGGCGAATCCGTCTCGTCGCGCGTGGCTGAATGGTCCCGCGTGGTCGAAGACGCGATCCGTGGCTCGTGATGCTGGCGCATGTCTTGCTCGGTTGCAGAGCGCAACGCAGCGTAACGGGCGTATGACGAGCTGCGGGGATCTGCGGCGGCGACGGTACCATACTCTGACCGCCCGGAGCCTTGTGCGCTGTGCGGTACTGAGCGCTGTTCGCCGTGCGTCACGAGAGGCATCGTGTGACTGAGGGTACGACTGCAACGTCTGTGGACTATGCTGCCCGCCGCCGGCAGCGGGCGATGGAGCGCAGACTCGAGCGGCGCCGGCGCCTGCCCCTGGCCGTTGCGATCACCCTTGCGGTCGGGGTCGTCGTGGCCGTCCTCGCTGAGGCCGCCTTCACCGTGGGCAGGATCCACCCCGGGGTCACGGTCGCAGGTGTTCCGGTGGGTGGGATGACTTCGGCGCAAGCGGGCGCCGCTCTTGAGGCGGCACTGCCTGGAATCGTCGAGCGGCCGGTCACGGTGACGTTCCAAGGCACGGAGTGGAGGATTGATGCCGCTGATGTCGGAGTGTCGTTCGACATGGAAGAACATGTCCGTGCCGCCATGGGTGTCGGCAGGAAGGGCGGTCTTCTCCGTGCGGCCGGGCAACGCGTGCGCGCGTGGGTCAGAGGCGTGGACGTGCCCGTTCGGCCGGACGCGCACCCTGCCCGGATGGAGGACGTGCTGGCTCGTGTCGCCAAAGGCATCGACGTCCCTCCCACAGACGCCACGGTCGTCGTGGATGGCGAGAAACTCACAGTCCGTCCAGCTCGCGACGGCCGCGCGTTGGCGCGCGACCGGGCCGGACGCATGGTCCTGGCGGCGATGGTGAGCGGCTCACGAACGGTACAGGCGCCCGTCAAGACGGTGCATCCAGCAGTCTCTGACGATGACGCTGAGGCGGCCAAGGCGAAAGCAGCCATGATGATCGGCGCCGAGGTGACGATCGCTCATGCCAAGAAGCGCTGGGAGTTCTCGCCCCGGGATATCGCCGGGTGGCTCGCCTTCGAGCGCAGCGACCGCCTGGAGGGTCAAGACGGTTCGCGCAGCGCTCCTGTGCCCGGCTCTATCGGCTCTGACGACGAGGTGACACTCATCCCGGTGGTCTCCGCAGAGAAGGTGCGCCGGAGCGTCATGCCGGTCGTGGGCGCGAGAGTCGGCAGACCCCCCAAGGACGCCCGGTTCTCCACTGCGAACGGACGGGTGACCATCATCCCGTCTGAGGAGGGCATAGGACCGGACATCGACACGCTAGCCGCCGAGCTCACAGTCGAGCTTGCCGATCCGAAGGCTGACCGGGTCGTCGAACTGCAGACGACGAGAGCCGAGCCCGAGCTGACGACAGCTGAGGCTGAGGCGATGGGAGTGCGCGAGCGCCTGTCGCGTTTCACGACCACCTACGACCCGGATAACGTCGCGCGGGTGAACAACATCCATCTGCTCGGTGATGCACTGGACGGGAAGCTGGTCCCACCGGGCGGCACGTTCTCTTTCAATGAGGCAGTCGGGGAGCGGACTGCCGCCAAGGGCTACAAAGAGGCGAACGCCATCGTCAACGGCAAGCTGGTCCCACAGCTCGGTGGCGGCATCTGTCAGGTGGGGACGACGCTGTTCAATGCGGTGTTCGAATCAGGTCTTCCAGTGCTTGAGCGCCGGAACCACTCGTTTTACATCTCGCACTACCCCGACGGTCGCGACGCCACTGTCTCATGGGGCGGCCCTGACCTGAAGTTCAAGAATGACACGAAGCACTGGGTGCTCGTCTCTGTGAGCTACACCAGCTCGTCCATAACGATCGCCCTCTATGGAACGGACCCCGGCTACGATGTCCAGGCCGAGAAGGGGCCGTGGACGGACTTTCGCGACTACCCGGTCGAAGAAGTCAAGGACCCGACGCTGGCGAAAGGCAAGAGGATCATCGAGGATAAGGGCATAAGAGGGCGTAGAATCACGGTCACACGGACCGTGTACCTGAACGGCGAGGTCGTGCGGACCGACAGGTTCGTGTCCGTGTACAAGCCGAAGGTCGAAGTCGTCCGCGTCGGGACGAAGCCAGTACCGGCGCCGGGGTCGTCGGCGCCGACTGCGACGCCGCGTCCCTAAGAGCGACGCTTCGAAAGGTGTGCCCTACAGGGCAGGGCATCTGCGAAGGGGGAGTGGCGTGTACCAGCCTGAGCTCGAAACCATGCCGAGGCAGCAGCTGCAGGAGTTGCAGCTCGAGCGCCTCAAGCGACTCCTGACGCACGTCAGAGACGTCGTGCCGACGTACCGGGAGAAGTTCGCGGCGGCCGGTTTCGACCCGAGCACGTTCGGGTCGCTGGACGATCTTCGTCGTGTCCCATTCACAGTCAAAGACGATCTGCGCGCTGCGTATCCATACGGCATGTTCGCAGCACCCTTGCGGGATATCGTCCGCGTCCACTCGTCGAGCGGCACGACCGGTCAGATCACGGTCGTGGGATACACGAAAGGTGACATCGACCGCTGGTCCGACCTGATGGCGAGGACCTTCGCGTGCGCGGGCGTGACGGCGGACGACACGGTGCAGGTGACGTATGGCTATGGACTGTTCACCGGCGGCTTGGGCGCGCACTACGGTTCGGAGCGTCTTGGCGCGCTCACGGTCCCGGTGTCCGGCGGCAACACCAAGCGGCAGGTCCAGATCCTCAAAGACTTCGGCGTGACGGTGCTCGCCTGCACGCCGAGCTATGCGCTTCTGATCGCCGAGACTGCGCGCGAGATGGGAGTCGACCCGCGCGCGCTGCCGGTCCGCATCGGCGTGTTCGGCGCTGAGCCGTGGAGCGAGAAGATGCGGCGCCAGATCGAGGACGAGCTGGGCCTGACGGCCATCGACATCTACGGCCTCTCGGAAGTCATGGGTCCGGGCGTCGCCAGCGAGTGTGTCCACCAGTGCGGCCTGCACGTGTTCGAGGATCACTTCCTCGTTGAGATCGTCGACACCGAGACCCTGGAGCCGGTGCCGGACGGCGAGGTCGGCGAGGTCGTCTTCACGACACTGACCAAAGAGGGGATCCCGGTCATCAGGTACCGTACGCGCGACATCAGCCGGATCATCCCAGAGCCCTGTGCGTGTGGCCGCACGTTTCGGCGGATCGAGCGCGTCACGGGCAGGAGCGATGACATGCTCATCATCCGCGGCGTCAACGTCTACCCGAGCCAGATCGAGCAGGTCCTCATGGGCGTTCCGATGGTGGCCCCGCACTATCAGGTCGTGCTGACGAAGAGGGGCTCGATGGACCACGTGGAGGTCAACGTCGAGGTCGCGCCCGAATTCAACTTCGATGAGATCCGTGAGATCGAGGCCTTGCAGCGCCGTGTCAAGTCCGAGATCGAGTCGGCTCTTGCGGTGTCGATCGACGTCAAGTTGGTCGAACCCAAGTCGATCGCGCGCTCAGAGGGAAAGGCCAAACGTGTCGTGGACCTTCGCGGCGAAGGGGGCGTGTGAACGTGATCGAGCAGGTGAGCGTCTTCCTGGAGAACACATCGGGACGTCTCGCGGACCTCACGCGGGTCTTGGGCGATGCCGGCATCAACATGCACGCGCTCATGGTCGCAGACACGAGCGAGTTCGGTGTTGTCCGGATCATCTGTGATTCGCCACGCAGGGCCAAGGAGGTTCTCGACGAAGCGGGGTTCGGCGCATCGATCGCGCACGTGCTCGCGGTGGAGGTCCCCGACAGGCCCGGCGGTCTCGCAGACCTGCTCGAAGCGCTCGGGGCTGAAGGCATCAACGTCGAGTACGCGTACTGCTTCGTGCGCCCGCAGGGCGCTTCGGCGGTCGACGTCTTCAGGGTCGACGATCAGCGGGCGCAGGACGTCCTCGTCCGGTCGGGCTTCCGCGTTTTGGAGGCAGAGGAGCTCTACGCGCCCTGAGGTGCTTCTCCGACGCCCAGTGCGTCGAGCAGCGTCTTGATACCGTCGGTGTCTTCCGGAGCGCCGAGCACCTGCCAGCTCACGGAGCGGTCCTGCGCGCCGAGCTTCGTCCGGACGAGCGACCCGAGCCGCTGTCCGACGACGTCTCCCCCTGCCTTCGGGGTATGGGGCAGCAACACGAGGAAGCGTCCGTCTGAGAGACGCGACACCTCATCGACCATGCGGAGGTCCGAACTCAGGTGCTCTGCGAGTCCGCGGATGACGGAGCGTTGGCGAGCAGGGGTGAAGCCTGAGAACAGCGATGGCGACAGTGTGATGAGCACGACCGAGAAGGGCTCGCCGTAGCGTTCGGATCGTCCGAGGGCCTGCGTGAGCGCGCGCACAGCGTGCCGCTGGTTGAACATGCGGCTCCACTCGTCCGTCTCGCCTTTCTGCTCGAGGTCGGCGAGAAGGTACTTGGCGCGCATCGTCGCCTCTCCGCCGACGATCCCAACCAATGCGAAGGCTGCGAGCCGGGAGGCGATGACGAGCGCAACGTGTGCCGACATGCCTCCGGCCTCGAGCGTCGGCACACGCATCAGGACGTAGGCCGCCGCAGCTACGGTCGCGGCGGTCAATCCGCCGCGTCGTCCATAGCGGACCGCTGCGAAGAGGACCACGAGCAGCAGCAGCTGGGCGATGAGCTCGACGGTCTCAGGGGATCCGCCCGCGGGAAGTGAGAGGGCCATCGAGCCGATGATGATCCCTGACCCGAGTACGAGTGCGAGCGTTTCGATATGACTGAGCCTCATGTGACACCCGTCCTTCCGCGTTCATGTCGCTGACTGAAGTATCGCAACAGTTCGGACCGAGTGCGAGCACTTGCTGCAAGGTGGATGGCATACTGTGTCGGCGACGGCCGCCAGTCCCGCTCGAAGGGCCCGAGGCGGCGAGGTCTCGATCACGAAAGGTCATCGTCGCCCGATATGAGCGCGCACACCGGATCGATACGGCGGACCGTTGCGGCATGTGTCCGCCTGGCCGTGCCCGTGCTCGCTTGCGCGTCGCTCGTGCTGCAGCCGGTTCACGCGAACGGCTCGGTGCTTGAATCGGACCGGGTCGACGGGCGTTCACGGCACGAGCTCGGCCTGCCGAGTGCCGCGATGCCGGACGTGACGATGGCTGCGGGAGCGCTCGTGACCTCCGACGGCCGGACGCTCTGGCAGCGCCGCAGCCAGGACCGCCGCGCGATCGCGAGCATAACGAAAGTCATGACCGCGATCGTCACGCTTGAGCACGCGCGTCCTGATGACATCGTCACGGTGCCTGTGGCGTCATCGCGGGTCGGAGAAGCGACATCGTTTCTGCGTGCGGGCGAGCGACTGCCGGTATCCGAACTGCTTGAGGCGTTACTCGTCAAGTCGGGCAACGACGCCGCGGTCGCTCTCGCCCGTCATGTGGCAGGCAGTGAGGACGGCTTCGTGGACCTCATGAACGCCAAGGCGCGCGAGCTCGGCCTGTCGCGGACGAACTTCGCGAACCCTCACGGCCTCGATGAGGAGGGCAACTACTCGACCGCGTCGGACGTTGCCGTGATGGCGCGTTATGCGATGAGGAATGCGTCGTTCCGCAGGATCGTCGGCCAGAAGAGCGCGATGATCGGGACGGGCACGCGTGGAGAACGCGTGACGAGCACGAACCTGCTCATCGGCAACTACCTCGGCGCGAATGGAGTCAAGACGGGATGGACCGACGATGCGGGCTACTGCGTCGTCGTGTCAGCGGCACGTGACGGCGTGGAGCTGTACGCGGTCGTCCTTGGGACCACGAACGAACTGCGACGGTTCCGTGACGCGAGGGAACTGCTGGACTTCGGGTTCGCGCACTACAGGCCGCAGAGGCTTGCGACGGCCGGCACGGTGATCGGCGAGGGGGTGGTCACTGACTACCTCGACGTGACCGTTCCGGCTGCAGTGTCCGAAGACCTCACTGTCACTGTGTTCGACCTGGCGGGCGCATTACAGAGGGAGGTGACGGTGCCTCCGCTGACCGCACCGATCGCAGCCGGTGACCGTATCGGCGTCGCTACGTTCACGCAGGGTGACACGGTCGTGGCAACAGTGCCTCTCGTCGCTGCAGAGGGTGTGGAGAGGCCTGGTATCATCGAGCGGCTCTGGATCGCGCTGGTCAGGACGTGGCGGACGCTTCGGAGCGTCGATGCTCCACGGCGGGTGAGCGCCCGGGTGTGAGGGTCTCGGCATCGATTCGCAGGTCTGCGCCCGGGCACGGGAGCGGTCTGCACGGCGTGGCGGGCATGGAAACGTACGGAGAAGAGTTCGACATGCACGAAGCTGCGAGCGCGGGTCCGACGACGCTGAGGCGAACGGCCCTCTACGAGGAGCACGTCGCTCTCGGCGCGCGGATGGTCCCCTTCGCGGGCTACGAGATGCCGCTTCAGTACCGCGGCATCCTCGAGGAACACCGCGCAGTCCGAAGCGGCGCCGGAGTGTTCGACGTATCACACATGGCGGAGTTCCGCGTGTTCGGGTTCGCTGCCTTCGACTTCCTGCAGCGCGTGCTCACCAACGACCTGGCCAGGATAGCTGACTTGGGCCGGGCCCAGTACACGCTGCTGCTCGATGATGACGGCGGGATCCTCGACGACCTCATCGTCTACCATACAGGCGAACTCGAGTACCTGATCATCGCAAACGCTGCGAATCGCGAGAGCGATCTCGCCTGGCTTAGAAGTCTTGCACCCGACGACCTCGAACTCGTCGACGAATCGGACAGGACCGGATTGATCGCCGTGCAGGGCCCGGGGTCGCTTGACATCGTTCGTGAGCTCGCGGATGACGGGTGGGAACCGCCGTCTCGCTTCACGATAGCAGAGGCGCGGCTCGGCGGGACGGTGCCTTGCCTCATCGCCCGCACGGGGTACACGGGAGAGGACGGGGTCGAGATCGTGTGCCGTTCCGGCGACTCGCCGGTGATCTGGAGGCTCCTGCTCTCGTTCCCTGAGGTCGCACCGTGTGGTTTGGGTGCGCGCGACACACTCCGTCTCGAGATGGGCTACCACCTCTACGGCAGCGACATGGACCGCGATGTCGACCCGGTGTCTGCTGGTCTCGACTGGGTCGTGCCGCAGCACAAGACCGGCTTCGTCGGCGCGCAAGCAGTGGCCAGGATACGTGAACAAGGTCCCGACCGCCGGCTCGTCTTCTTGTCGGTCGAGGGCGGCATCCCTCGCCACGGCTGCTCCGTCTTGCATGAGGGTGTGGAGGTGGGTAAGGTAGCGAGCGGCACGTTTTCGCCGACGCTGCAGAGGGGTATCGCTACCGCCTACGTGCCGACGCGCCTAGCGGAGGCAGGTACGGTTCTCGAGGTCGCGATCCGTTCGAAGAAGGCATCGGCGGTGCTTGTCAAGCCACCGTTCGTCACGTCGACGTCGCTGTCCGGTTGATGGATGAACCGGTCGGGGTCACACCGAAGGGAGAGCACCAGATGACGCATCCGAACGATCGTGTGTACTCGGAGGAGCACGAGTGGGTCGTAGTCGAAGGAGACACGGCGGTCGTGGGCATCTCCCACTTCGCTCAGGACCAGCTCGGAGAGGTCGTCTACGTCGATCTGCCCTCTGTCGGTGACACGCTTGTGGCCGGCGACACCTTCGGCGAGATCGAGTCGGTCAAGTCCGTCTCGGAGCTGTACGCGCCCGTGTCCGGAGAGGTCATCGAGGTCAACGACGCGCTCGCGGACGCTCCTGAGACGGTGAATGCGGACCCGCACGGAGACGGCTGGATGATCAAGGTGCGGATGGAGGACCCTGCCGAGGTCGACACCCTGATGAGCGCTGAGGAGTACGACGAGTTCGTCACGCAGGGTCAGTGACGGATGCGCTATATCCCCGTCTCTTGCGAGCAGAGAGAGCAGATGCTCGCGCGTGTGGGCGTGGACACGGTCGAAGGACTGTTCGCCGACGTCCCCGAGGGTGCGCGTCTCTCCAGGTCACTCGCGATTCCCGGGCCGCTGTCCGAGGTCGACCTCGCCCGTCATGTCCAGCGTCTCGCATCAGCGAACACGCCGGCCACGCAGCTCGTCTCGTTCGCAGGCGCGGGCATCTACGACCACCACATGCCGAGCGTCGTGGACCACGTGATCAGGCGTCCGGAGTTCTTCACGGCGTACACTCCCTATCAGCCTGAAGTGAGCAAAGGTACGCTTCAGGCCATCTACGAGTACCAGACGATGGTCTGCGAGCTCACAGGGATGGATGTCGCCAATGCGAGCATGTACGACGGCGCGACGGCGTTCGTCGAGGCGGCGCTGATGGCGTGTCGGGTCACGCGCAGGCCGACGGTGGTGGTGGCTGGCACCGTCCATCCCGAGTGGATCGAGACGCTCGAAACGTATGCCGCGTCGGGGCTGGTGCGTGTAGAGGTCGCAGAGACCGATTCGGGGGTCTTGAGCGCTGAGGCGCTACGCGGGATCGGCGATGACACGGCGGCGGTCCTCGTCTCTACGCCGAACTTCTTCGGGAACCTCGAAGACCTCCGTGTTCTTGGTGTGGCTGCGCGGGAGGCTGGCGCCCTGTTCGTGGTGTCTGTCAATCCGGTGATGCTCGGAGTCATGGCCCCACCTGGAGAATTCGGCGCTGATATCGTGGTGGGCGAAGGGCAGCCTCTCGGTTCTCCGATGAGTTTCGGCGGACCGGGTCTTGGTTTGTTCGCCTGTCGCGAGTCTCACATCCGCCAGATGCCGGGCCGCCTCGTGGGAAAGACCGTCGACGTCGACGGTAACGATGCGTACGTGCTGACGTTGTCGACACGCGAACAGCACATCCGTCGCGAGAAGGCGACGTCCAACATCTGCAGCAACCACACGCTCAACGCGCTGGCCGCAGGCGTCTACCTGGCTGCTGTCGGCAGTGCCGGGCTGGCCGGCATCGCTCGGACATGCATGGCCAAGGCCCGGTACCTGCGGTCTTCGCTGATCGACTCGGGGCGTTTCCGTGCGCCGTGGGAACATCCATACGGCTACGAGTTCGCCCTCGTCTATGAGGGGGATGCGTCTGAGATGCACGACGAGATGCTCTCCCGCGGCTACCTCGCGGGCGTCGTCCTCGAAGCGCCCGGGCAAGAGGACCTGGTCTTGTTCGCCGTCACCGAACGGCGGACACGCGAGGAGATCGACGCGTTCGTGGCCGAGGTGGCGGCGCTATGAGGGCGCCTGACGTCAGCTTGCCCCCAAGCGCACCTCGACGGGGTCCTCGTGAATCGATCTTCGAGCTCGGGACGCCGGAATCGTCGTGCGTGCTCGAGCCGGCCCCAGACATCGAGGACGTCGACGTCGCTCATGCGCTCGGCGCATTCGCACGCAAGACCCCCCCGTCGTTGCCGCACGTCACCGAGCTCGAGATCATGCGTCACTACGCCCACTTGGCCGAGATGAACTTCGGCGTCGATTCGGGTCCGTATCCCCTCGGTAGCTGCACGATGAAGTACAACCCCCGCATCAATGAGGATGCGTGCCGTCTCGAAGGCTTCGCAGGTCTGCACCCGTACCAGCCGGTCGAGACCGTACAGGGCGCGTTGGAGCTGATGCACGGACTGTCCGAGGCGCTTGGTGAAGTGTCCGGTCTACCTGCTGTCACTCTTCAGCCGGCGGCTGGCGCTCATGGCGAGCTCACCGCGCTCATGATATTCAGGGCCGCACACGAATCGGCGGGAGATGCGCGCAAGAAGGTCATAATCCCAGAGACAGCCCACGGGACGAATCCCGCGACCGTCACGATGTGCGGGTACGAGACCGTGTCGATTCCGAGCAACGCCGAAGGGCTCGTCGACCTGGAAGCTTTGAGGGCGGCGCTCGACACCGATGTCGCTGCATTCATGCTCACGAATCCGAACACGCTCGGTCTATTCGACCGCCAAATCCTCGAGATCACCAGCGCCGTGCACGAGGTAGGCGCGTTCGCATACTGCGATGGCGCGAATCTCAACGCCATCATGGGCATCACGCGTCCCGGTGACATCGGGTTCGACGCCATGCACGTCAACCTGCACAAGACCTTCTCCACCCCTCACGGCGGCGGTGGGCCAGGAGCTGGACCGGTGTGCGTGACCGAAGCGCTCGCACCGTACCTGCCGGGTCCGGTCGTCGTGCGTTTCGCCGACGGCACCTTCGGTTTCGACGTGCCGGATTCGACGATCGGACGTATCCGTTCGTTCTACGGGAACTTCGGCGTCCTCGTGCGGGCGTACGTCTATATCCGCGCGGTCGGCGGTACTGGCCTGCGCGAAGTCTCAGAGCACGCTGTGCTGGCTGCGAACTACGTGCTGTCCAAGGTGCGAGATGCGCTCGAGTTGCCGTACGGCCGTCGTTGCATGCACGAATTCGTCGTGTCGGGAGCGCAGCTCAAGCGCGAGACTGGCGTGCGTACCCTCGACGTGGCGAAACGCCTGCTCGACTACGGGTTCCATCCTCCGACGGTCTACTTCCCCTTGCTCGTCGAGGAGGCGCTGATGGTGGAGCCCACCGAGACCGAGCCGCTAGCGGCGCTCGATGCGTTCGCGGAGGCCTTGGTCGCCATCGTGAAGGAAGCCCACGACGACCCCGACATCGTGAGAGGCGCGCCGTACACGACCCCGGTTCGCAGACTGGACGAAGCGCGGGCAGCTCGCACGCCCGACCTGCGATGGAGGCCGCACCACGCGTGACTACGGTCTGGAGACTCATCGTCGACGATGAGGTGGACGGTGCGCTCAACATGGCCCTCGACAGGGCTGCACAGGCCGCCAGGGAAGAGGGAGCCGTAGGGCCGACGCTGAGGCTGTACCGGTGGGCGCGTCCGACCGCTTCGATCGGGCGGTTCCAACCGGCGTCGGAGGTCGACAGGGAGTACTGCGCGTGTCACGGTATCGACCTGGTCAGGCGTCCGACCGGCGGCAGAGGTGTGCTTCACGATGACGAAGTGACGTACGCTGTCATCGCGAACGTCGCAGACGGGGTTCCGCGCGGCGTCGCCGCTTCGTACCGGTACTTCAGCGGCGCACTCGCCCGAGCGTACCGTTTGCTGGGCGTTGACGCTGGACTCGTCAGTCACGACAGGGCGGCCACGGCCTCGTCAGCGTGCTACCTCACGCCGACGAGGGCCGACCTTTCAGCTGGAGCTCTGAAGCTTTCCGGGTCTGCGCAGGTCTGGGCGGGTTCGACAGTGTTACAGCACGGGTCGTTCACGCGATGGCGTGACGCGGAGCGTGAGGCGGCGGTGTTCCAGCTCGGCTCGCGAGGAGCAGCTCGGCTGCGGGAAGAGACGGTGACTCTGGGACAGCTGCTCGGTGAGGCGCCAGACTTCGAGACGATCCAGGAAGCGGTCACGCGAGCGTTCGCCGAAGTGCTCGGTGTCCGGTTCCGGCCTGGCTGTTGGAGCGCGCGCGAGGCGTTGGTGGTGCGAGAGATGGCTGCGCGGCGGGCAGGGGAAGACTACATGATGGATTCGGGTTCGAATGAGTGAACCTGCACCTGACGTCGAGCCGATGTCACACCGTTGCGATACAATCAAGGCGGATGGAGAGGGGAGGACGGGATCATGACAAGTGACCATGAGTCCATCGACAAGGCGTTGCTCGACCTGAGCGCGAAGTCCAACGACGAGCTGCGCTCGCTGCTCGATGAGCTCTACGCTGAAGAGCAGCGCGTGAGCTACCGGCGCCGGGTGCTGCACGGGAAGATCGACATTCTCCGGGCCGAACTGGTTCGGCGTCTCAAGAGCAGTCACGACGCCGGCGGTGACGTCATCGGCGGCAACGATGTCGAGAGGTTGATCGACATTCTTGCTAACGACCTGAGGGGCGTCTCGCGATTCGACGTGGCGGTGGACGAGGTGGACGAGAGCCCGACGGAAGAGTGACCCGTATTCGAAGGGTCGAGAAGGAGGATGCGTGTCCACGATCAAGGAACGGATCAAGAGCTTCCTGAACGATGTCACCACGGATGCCATCGAGGAACGTGTGGTCGAGTACGTGGTGCGCGAGGTGCACAATGGCCGTCGGCTCATGGACGTCATAGAGGACCCGTACGTGCGCAACCGGCTCAGTGATGAACGTCGCGCTCAGATCCTCGAGAACCCCGAGGTCGTCGATGCGCTGGAAGAGGAGATACGTACGACGATGCTCGAGAAGGGGTTCGACCTCCTCGGGTAGTGTCAGCCGACGGACAGGTGGAGGCGGCCGGCGTGGCAGAGTGTACAGCGTGCGGGGCGCACAACAGCGCAGACGGCGGGCCGTGTGCCGTCTGCGGCAGTCCACTCCCTGGTTCCACGGAGTCATTCGATCCCGTGCCGCCCGTCGATGCCGGGACCGGTACTGCCGCTCCTGCGATCGAGGGCCCCGTGCTCGTCGTTCGCAAGGGTCCCGAAACGGGTGAGAGCTTCTATATCGAACGCGCTGCGCTGAGTGTAGGACGTGACCCGGAAAGCGACATCTTCCTGAACGACATGACCGTGTCGCGACACCACGCTCACATCGAGGTCGTCGACGGCGATGTGTACGTGCATGACGACGGGTCGCTCAACGGCACATACGTGAACGGCGTCTGTGTGGATCGTGCAGTGCTTCGAGATGGCGACATCCTGCAGATCGGAACGTTCCAGATGGTGTTCTCTGGAGGACGGAACAACAGGTGAACACGCGCGACTACCTCACCATCGGCGAGGTCGTGCAGCGCCTCAAGAACGCACACCCCGACCTGTCGATCTCGAAGGTGCGATTTCTGGAAGACGAAGGGCTGATCAGCCCTGAACGCACACAGGGCGGCTATCGGAAGTTCAGTCAGGCAGACGTCGCCCGTGTCGAGATGATTCTGAGACTGCAGAAAGAACACTTCTTGCCGCTAGCGGTGATACGCGAACGGCTTGCGGAGTTCGACCGCGGCCGTGTGCCCGTCGAGCTCGAACGCTCTGGCATCGTCGAGCCTCCGCTGGCGGCCGCCGTCGCCGAGGATGAACCGATACCCGTTGACGATGCGCCCAGCGTGCTGGGCATCCCTGCGAGCTTCATACGCGAGCTTTCGGAGTTCGGCATCGTGGAACTCGTGACATCTGATTCCGGACAGTGTGTGGACCGCGCTGATGTGTCCGCCGTTCACGCAGCGTGGGACTTGCGGCGATTCGGCGTCGAGCCGCGGCACCTGCGCATGTACGGGACCTTCGCCGAGAGGGAGGCGGCGCTATTCGCACAGGTCGTGCTTCCCGCGTTCCGGCACCGCACGCCTGAGTCACGCCGCCGTCTGGCTGAGACACTGTCGGAACTGGGAAGTCTCACGGATCAACTCAAGGGGAGGCTTCTGAGACGGGCTCTGGCCAGGGCTTTCGAGGACATAAGCTGACCCATGGGATTCGATGAGGAAAGAAGTTCGGGCTCGAGTGGCGATGCTTCTCGGGTGCGCTCGCGAATCGACGAGATCGACTTCGCCCACGCTAGTGAACGGGTTGCTGCGGAGATCTTGGACTACTACCGCATCGCATGGCTCTACGAACCCAGGTCGTTTCCGATCCAGTGGGACAAGGACGGCAAGGTCATCGCGTACTTCACGCCCGACTTCTACTTGCCGGACTTCGACCTGTACATCGAGTTGACGACGATGAGTCAGAAGCTCGTGACGAAGAAGAACCGCAAGGTCCGCCGGCTGAGAGAGCTCTACCCCGAGATCAACATCAAGGTCTTCTACCAGAAGGACTTCCGAGCCCTGCTCGCCCGTTTCGGTATCGCCAGCGAGGCACAGGTCCGCGCTCGGGGCGGTGGTGTGACCGCCGCCGATCCGGAGGGCAGAGGGTCGCCAGATGAAGGCTGAGCCCCGGCTGCCACGTGAGTGTACGCGTATCGTCGTAAGCTCGCGGGAACTCAAGGAGCGGGTCATCGAGCTCGCACGCGAACTCGACGAGAGGTACGGCGGCGATGACTTGAGGCTCGTCACCGTGTTGCGTGGCGGCGTCTTCTTCCTTGCGGACCTATGCCGTGCGATGCAGTCGTCTGTCCGCTTAGACTTCATGGCCGTAACGCCGTATGTCCCCGGACGCGGTGGTGCGGTCAGAGTGACGAAGGATCTCGACGACGACATCGCCGGCGCCCGAGTCGTGCTGGTCGAGGACGTGGTCGACACGGGGCTCACCGTCAACTACGTCCTCGGACTTCTCAGGGCGCGTGGCGCACGTAGTGTGGAGATCTGTACGCTGCTCGACAAGCCCGCCCGCCGTATCGCCGACGTTCCCCTCTCACACGTGGGTTTCGAGCTGGGCGACGCCTTCCTCGTGGGTTACGGTCTCGACCTTGGTGGGAGGTTCCGCAACCTCCCGTACGTAGCCGAAGTCGCCGAGGAGGTCGTCTTCAGGTGAGACGGGCCATCGTCCGAGCGGTACTCCCGTTCGCCGTCGTCCTGTTGGCGGCCACGGCGGGCTACATGCTTTTCTGGGACTGGTCTTTCGTGGACGCCTTGTTCATGTCGGTCATCACCGTCGCGACGGTCGGGTACAACGTCGTGCGTCCGTTGGAGCCCGCGGGGCAGGTGTTCACGATCCTCGTGATCTTGTGCGGCGCGCTTGCAGGCGGCTATGCGCTCGCGCGGATAGTCGAGATCCTCATCGCCGAACAGCTCGTGAGTGCGTGGGAAGGACGCAGGATGAAACGGCGCATCGGGTTGTTGCACGGTCACACCGTGCTCGCGGGCATGGGACGCGTCGGCATGGCGGTCGCGCGGACGCTTGAGGAGCACGGGACGGACTTCGTCGTCATCGACTCGAGTCCCGATCGTGTGGTGGCGGCTGTGGAGCAGGGGTGGCTTGCCGTGAGCGGAGACGCTACCGAAGAGGAAGTGCTGTTGCAGGCGGGAGTCGACAGAGCGGCCGCACTCATAACCGCTCTCGACACCGACGCGGAGAACCTTTTCGTCACGGTCAGCGCCAAGGCGCTCAATCCGTCTCTGTTCATCGTGGCCCGGTCGTCTCACGAGTCAGCCGAAGCCAAGATGCTCAAAGCGGGCGCCGACCGGGTCCTGACCCCGAACGTGATCGGGGGGCGCAGGATGGCTTCACTTGCGCTGCACCCCACGGTATCCGACTATCTCGATCTCGTGAGCCACGGGTCGCAGACCGAATTCCGTCTCCAAGAGGTCGTGCTGGGGCCGGATTCCAGTTTCAAAGACCGCACGATATCCGAGGCCAGGATCCGTGAAACCACCGGCGTCTACATCCTTGCTGTCCGGCACAACGATGGGACTATCGATCCGAACCCGGGAGCTGACACGGTCTTGCATGCCGGCGACAGGCTCGTCGTCCTCGGCGCCCAGCAGCAGGTGGATGCTCTCGCGGAGAGGGCGTGAGTCCGGTTGGAGCGGGTCCGCTATTCAGGTACGCTGGAGCCAGTCTACGCATCCCGGCACGACAGGAGGAGCAGGTGGATCTCTCGACCTACATCCGTGACATCCCTGATTGGCCGAAAGAGGGCATCATCTTCAAGGACATCACGCCACTTCTGGCCAGCCCTGAGGGCTTCCATGCCGCTATCGACAAACTCGCCGCTGACTATGCGGATGCTGGAATCACGAAAGTCATGGGCGCAGAAGCGCGCGGGTTCATCTTCGGCGGCGCTCTGGCGTATCGCCTCGGAGCCGGGTTCGTGCCTGCGCGCAAGCCAGGCAAGTTGCCGTGGGAGACGACGGCGGTGACCTATGACCTCGAGTATGGGACGGACTCACTCGAGGTGCACTCAGACTCGTTCTCTTCCGATGATGTCGTGTTGATCGTCGACGATGTGTTGGCGACTGGCGGGACGGCTGCCGCGAAAGCGAAGCTCGTCGCTGAAACCGGTGCGACCGTCGCAGGGTTCGCGTTCCTCATCGAACTCGACTTCCTTGAAGGTCGCTCGAAGCTTCCGGCGGACGTGCCGATCGTCTCACTGGTCCATATCGTGTGAGGTCTTCTCCTGCGCGCGCTGCGACCGCGCCGTGCCGGTCGTGCAGCGAAACCCGGAGTACGTCCCTTCATACCACGCGGTGCGCCGCTTCGCATGGTACGATATCGAGGAGCGGATGCGCCTTTCGGCACCTCGACGTCGCAGCAGTCGTACACGCAGCAGGAGGTCCGGTGCACGTGCGCCACCTACACGGCATACCACGGCGATTCATCGCAGTATGGTTGCTCGGAGCGATCGTCTCCTTGACCCCACTCTCGAGCGGTGCGGTTCCCTCGAATCCCCGGATCGAGGCGGCGCAGGAGAAGGTTCGTGCTGCACGTGAGCGGCTCGACGAACTCGCCGCCGACCTTGAGGAGCGTACGGAGGAGTACGCGGAGGCTGATGAGGCTCTGCGCCGCACACGCGCGGCCATCTCGGCGACCGAACGTGACCTCGAGGAGTCGCTCATCCGGTTGGATGGAGCGGAAGCGCGACTGAACGGACGTGCCGCTGCCATCTACCGGAGCGGCGGGGTCGACTGGATCGCCGTGGTGCTTGGAGCGACCGACTTCCGAGACCTCGTCACGCGCATCGACCTCATGAGGCGCGTGGGTCTGAGTGACGCTGAGCTCGTCGCCGACGTGAAAGCGGCGAAGGACGCTATCGAATCGGCGCGCGTGTCGCTCGAACGTCGCCGGGCCGAACAGGTCGTGCAGCGGAACCGGGCGCGTGATGCACACAGGCGCATGCGGGATGCGGTCGAAGAGCAGCGGCGCTACGTGGCGAGTCTCGATGCGACCGTCAAGAGACTGATCGCCGAGGAGAAGGAGCGGCAAGAACGTCTGGCCCGGGAGCGGGCTGCGGAGGCCGCCCGGCTCGCTGCGCAGCAGGGCGCTGGTCAGGCTGGTAGACCGTTCGATCCAGCCGCGCTGGGACCGTCCCACCCCGAGGTGGTGGAGGTCGCTCGCCGCTACGTGGGAGTCACGCCCTACGTGTGGGGGGGTACGACGCCTGCAGGCTTCGACTGTTCGGGGCTCGTGCAGTACTGTTACCGCGAGGTGGGCATCGACCTCCCGCGCACGAGTCGCCAGCAGTACCGTGTCGGCGCATACATCGAACCTCGACGCTTGGACCTGCTCGAACCTGGCGACCTCGTGTTCTTCGGGCGTGATGGTGACCCGGCGAGGGTCCACCACGTCGGGATCTACGTGGGTGTCGGTGAGATGATCCACGCCCCGCAGACCGGTGAGCTCGTGAGTCAGGTGTCGCTGCTCGCGCGGATAGAGACGCGTGCCGATTACGTCGGCGCCGTCCGCCCATAGCGTGGCCTGCGCGCCGTGGCCGTTCTGTCCGCCGCTCACCCCGCCCTCGAGACCGTTCACGGTCGCAAGTGCCCAGCTCACTGGGGTCGTTGTGGTATCATGCGCCTCACCTCGGCGCTCTCGGACAGCCGGGGACCGGCTGTTCGGCTCGTGTGAGGGGTGGTCGTGGGGCGGGTTCTTCTCTCCGGTAACGAGGCTATCGCTCATGGCGCGTGGGAGGCCGGGGCCGCCATCGGGGTCGGCTACCCCGGGACCCCTTCGACTCAGACGCTCGAACGCTTCGCTACACTGCCAGGCGTCCGTGCCGAGTGGGCACCCAACGAGAAGGTGGCCCTCGAGGTCGCTGCGGGCGCTTCTCTGGCAGGCGTCCGCTCACTGGTGACGATGAAGCACGTCGGCCTCAATGTCGCTGCCGACCCGCTGTTCACGTTGGCCTACACCGGCGTCACAGGAGGTCTCGTCATCCTCGTCGCTGACGACCCCGGGATGCATTCGTCGCAGAACGAGCAGGATTCACACAACTATGCGGCCTTCGCGCGCGTGCCCATGCTCGACCCGTCCGATTCCGCTGAGGCGCTGTCGTTCACACGTGAGGCATTCGACCTCTCGGAGCGATTCGATGTGCCCGTGCTGGTGCGATCCGTCGTTCGGCTGAGCCATGCAAAGTCACTCGTCCAGACCGGTGAGCGCACCGACGGTTCCGGCCCTGCTCCGTATACGTCCGATCCTTGCAAGTGGGTCATGATGCCCGCGATGGCGCGTAAGCGTCGTGCGGATCTGGATGAGCGGGTCGCGGCTTTGGCGGAGTTCGCCGAGACGACGTGGCTCAATCGTGCTGAGTACAGGGGCCGCTCGCTCGGCATCGTATGCGCTGGCGTGTGCTATGAGCATGTACGGGAGGCTGTGCCGGACGCTTCGACGCTGAAGCTGGGCATGACGTTCCCGCTTCCTGCCGGTTTGATCCGTGAGTTCGCTTCGCGAGTGGACAGGCTCATGGTCGTCGAGGAGGCCGACGCATACCTGGAGCGTTCGGTCCGCGCTCTCGGGGTCGACGGGAGTCCCTCGGGCCTGCCTGCCGCTGGCGAGATCACGCCCGGGGCGATTCGCGCCGCCATCGGGATGCCGCTGCCGAGACTCAGGCAGTGCGACGAGAGTGTCCCTCCACGCCCTCCGCTCATGTGCCCCGGGTGCCCGCATCGGCCGGTCTTCCACGCTCTGCGCAAACTCCGGGCCGTTGTGACGGGCGACATCGGGTGTTACACACTCGGCGCTCTCTCGCCGCTTTCCGCCATGGACACGTGCGTGTGCATGGGAGCCTCGATCGGCATGGCGCACGGGGCCGAACTCGCCGGCGGGATCGATGGCCGGCCCGTCGTCGGGGTCATCGGCGACTCCACCTTCGCCCACTCAGGCATCACCGCCCTGCTGAACATCGCCTACAACGGAGGTGGCGGCACCGTGGCGATCCTCGACAACCGCACGACCGCGATGACCGGCCACCAGGGAAATCCTGTCGACGGGGTCACGCTTCAGGGGGCTGAGGTACGCGAGCTGGACCTCACTGCGCTGTGCCGCGTGCTCGGAGTCTCGCGTGTCCGCACGGTCGATCCTCATGACCTCGCTGCCACGGAGAGGGCGCTGCGCGAAGAGACCGCTTCGGATGCGCTCTCGGTGATCATCTTCCAGGCTCCGTGCGCGTTGCTCGTGAGGGACAAGGGCGATCCGTTCGCGATCGACGAAGACGCCTGCACCGCGTGCGGCGCCTGCATCCGCCTGGGATGTCCTGCCATCGGCAAGGACACGTCCACCGGCAAGGCCACCATCGACGTCTCGTTGTGCGTGGGGTGTGGCCAGTGCGCCCAGGGCTGCCGGTTCGACGCGATCGTGCACACCGGTCCTGCGTGTGACCTCGGAGGAGTGCAGTGATGTCGGCGACGACGGTCATGCTGTGCGGTGTCGGCGGCCAGGGAACGATACTCGCTGCCGATCTTCTCGCGAGGACGGCCGCCGCAGCAGGGTTCGATGTCAAGCTCGCTGAGGTCCACGGGATGGCACAGCGTGGCGGAAGCGTGGACTCGGTCGTCAAGTTCGGCGAGACGGTGCACTCACCCGTGACCGACCTGGGCGATGTGGACCACCTTGTCGCTTTCGAGGTCATCGAGGCGATGAGAAGAGTCCGCTATGTCAAGCCACACGGACGCCTCTTGGTCAACGCGCGGACCATCCAGCCGCTGCCGGTCCTCACCGGCGAGTTCGAGCCGCCGATCGGATTCGAAGCCGCGCTCGAAGCCCAGGGGGCAATATTCGTCGATGCTGACGTTCTCGCGTGCCAGGCGGGGAGCCCGAGATCGGCGAACGTCGTGCTCATGGGCGCGCTGTCGACAGGACTTCCGTTCGCGGTCGAAGCGTGGAGAGAGATCATCGCGGAGCGGGTCCCACCGAAGACCGTAGAGCCGAACTTGAAGGCGTTCGAGCTCGGTCGTGAGGCGTGTACGAAGGGGGAGTGTCGACTGTGAACGTCAAGCAGCTGAGTGTCTTCATCGAGAACAAAGCGGGACGCGTGAGTGATGTGACGGATGTCCTCGGCAAAGCCAAGGTCAACATCCGGGGGTTCTCGGTGTCTGACACCGCCGACTACGGCATCATCAGGCTCGTGGTCAATGACCCGGACAAGGGGCGTCAGGCGCTTGCGGATGCCGGATTCACCGTGAAGGAGTCAGAGGTCATCTGCATCGATCTGCCTGACAAGCCGGGAGGGTTGGCGGCGGTCCTGAAGCACGTTTCGGATGCCGGGGTCAATATCGAGTACGTCTACAGCCTCATCTCGACGTACGTCGTCATCAATGTCGCCGACATCGATCGCGCGGTCGCGTTGCTCAAGGACGCGCCGATCAAGCTGGTCAGTCAGGAGGAGATCGCGCGGATCTGACGGTAGTGCGACGCCGTCGAGTTCGCGGGTCGAGATAACCGCACGGCATAGGAGGTAAGGGAGATGCGTGGAAGGGTCTTGAGGTTGTCGATGGCGGTGCTCGAGGCCGCGCTGGCCGCAGCGCTGGCGGTCACGTTGGCGGCGTGTTCAGCACCGAAGGAGCCGGCCGCGGATGCTGGCGGAGGAGAGGCCACCAAGGAGCCGATCAAGATCGGCGCGGTGGTGTCGCTCACCGGCACGTACGCGGGTTTGGGGGAGCCTGAGAAGGCGACCCTTGAGATGGAGGTCGAGCGTATCAACGCGGCCGGTGGCATCAATGGCCGGCAGATCGAACTCATCATCGAGGACGATGGGACCGACGAGGCCAAGGCCGTGGCCGCGACCGCCAAGCTCATCGACCAGGACAAGGTGATCGCCATCATCGGCGCCACCGGCACAGGACAGACGATGGCGATGCGTGCCGACATCCAGCGGGCGGGCATTCCGCAGGTCTCCATGGCGGGCGGCACGGTGATCACCGGGCAGTTCGACCCGCTCGTGTTCGCGACGCCATGGTCGAACAAGATCGTTGTTCCGTACACGCTGGAAGCACTGAAGGCTGCGGGCATCACGAAGGTCGCGCTGATCAGCGACTCGGGGGGATTCGGCAAAGACGGCGTTGCCGTGCTTGAAGAAGAGGCTCCGAAGGCTGGTGTGCAGATCGTCGCGAAGGAGACCTTCAATCCCGGCGACACGGATATGACCGCGCAGCTCACGAATATCAAGAAGTCATCTGCCCAAGCTCTCGTGATGTGGTCGGCAGGCAAGGAGGCCGCGACGGTCGTCAAGAACGCTCGCAACCTGGGGCTTGAGATCCCGATCTACGGCAGCCACGGGAACGCGCGCAAGGAGTTCGCCGAAGGCGCGGGCGAAGCCGGGAACGGCGTGAGGTTCGCTGCCGGCAAGATCCTGGTGCCCGAGACGTACGGTGAGGGCACCGAGGCCTACAAAGTCGCAACGGATTTCATCGCTCGTTTCACTGAGAAGACGGGCGCCGCTCCATCCACGTTCGCGGGTCATGCGTACGACGCGTTGTACCTCATCGTCGAGGCCGCCAAGCGCGTGCAGGGCGAGTTGACACCCGGCGCACTGCGTGACGAGATCGAGAAGACGACGGGATTCGTAGGTATCGGCGGCACGTTCAACATGTCATCGTCCGACCACAATGGTCTGACGAAGGATGACTTGACGTTGTACGAAGTCAAAGACGGCACGTTCACGGTCGTGAAGTAGCTGGCGCCTTAGCACAGGCCGTGGTGCGGGCGGGGACGGCGCCTCGCCCGCACCGCCTGGCTCGAGGGGAGCTCCGATGTGTCGTTGGGTGGAACGGTTCTGTGTCGGCGCTGCCGCCACCGTGCTGGCGCTGTCGCTCACCGGGTGTGGTGGGGCCGCTCGTGACGTCTCTGGAGAGGACGCAGGCTCTATCAAGGTCGGGGCGGTGCTGTCGCTGACCGGCACGTACGCCGGTCTCGGCCAGTCAGAGAAGCGGGCCCTCGAACTCGAGGTCGACAGGATCAACGCGTCGGGCGGGATAGGCGGAGCGGCGATCGAGCTCATCATCGAAGACGACGGCACGGATGAGGCGAAGGCTGTCGCGGCCGCCTCCAAGCTCATCGAGCAGGACCGGGTCGTCGCCATCATCGGAGCGTCCGGCACCGGCCAGAGCATGGCGATGCGAGGAGACGTGCAGCGCGCCGGAGTTCCCCAGATCTCACTCGCGGGCGGCACGGTCGTGACGGGGGAGTTCGACCCGCTCGTCTTCCAGACCCCATGGTCGAACCGCATCGTCGTCCCGTTCGTGCTCGCCGCGATCAAGGAGGCCGGGTACGCGAAAGTCGCGTTGCTATCCGATTCGGGGGGGTATGGCAAGGACGGACGCGCCGTCATCGTGGAGGCCGCTCCGGGAGCCGGCATCGAACTCGTTGCGGATGAGACGTTCAACCCCGGTGACACCGACTTGTCGGCACAGCTCACCCGGATCAAGTCCGCAGGCGCCGAGGCGATTCTGTTGTGGACGGCCGGCAAGGAAGCTGCCATAGCGGTGAAGGCTGCTCGCGAGCTTGGGCTGACACAACCCATGTACGGGGGCTCGGGACAAGCCCGGGTGGAATTCGTCGAGGGTGCTGGCGATGCCGCTGAGGGGTTCGTCTTCGGCACGGGGAAGAGCCTGGTTCCGTCGAACTGGGGCGAGGGTTCGGACGCGTTCGAGATGGTGTCGAGCTTCGCTGCCCGCTACGAGACCTCATTCGGGGAGAAACCCGATATCTTCGCGGGGCACGCGTTCGACGCGATCGTGATCCTCGCTGATGCGCTGAAGCGGGCGGGCGCGGATGCCACGCCCGGGGAGCTGAGGGACGCGATCGAGGAGACGAACGGCGTGGTCGGGTTCGGCGGGACGTTCACATTCGGCCCCAATGACCACAACGGGCTCACTGCTGCCGACCTCGCCTTGTACCGCATCGAGGGGGGCGCATGGGTGCCGACCGAGTGACCGGCCGGTCTGGGAGCTGCTCGTACGCATATCGCGAGGAGATCGGTGGCTGAGCTCGCGCAATTCATCGTCGCAGGGCTGAAGAGTGGCGCGGTGTATGCCCTCGTCGCCTTAGGGTTCACGATCGTCTTCGGGGCCACGGGTGCGATCAACTTCGCCCAAGGCGAGTTCTTCATGCTTGGCGGGATGACGGGCGTCGCGCTGGCGGCACGCGGCCTTCCGTTGCCGGTCGCCCTCGTGTGCGCGGTCGTGATCACGGCAGTCGCCGGAGCGGTGTTCGAGCTCGTCGCGGTGCGGCCGATCTCGTCGGGCGATCCGCTCCGCATCATCATGGTGACCATCGGCGGCTCGGTCGTGTTGCGTCAAATGGCGCTACACCTGTTCGGTCCCGACGAGCGCGCGCTGCCGCCCTTCACGCCTGGTCCGTCGATGCGGCTATTCGGCGCGGCGGTCGAGCGGCAGACGGTGTGGGTGTGGGCGATCACAGCGCTGGCTGTGGTGATGCTCGCATTCGTGTATCGGAAGACGATGTTCGGCAAGGCGATGAGGGCGACGTCGATACGGCGCGACGCAGCGCGCCTCGTCGGGATCGACGCATCGCTGATGGTGACGGCGTCGTTCGCCCTGGCCGCTGGGCTCGGGGCGCTCGGCGGTCTCGTCGTAGCGCCACTCACGCAGACGGCCTTCTACGTCGGTGCCGGCATGGGCGTCAAAGGCTTCGCCGCCGCTATCCTCGGTGGCTTGGGCAACCCGGTGGCCGCGGTGGGCGGAGGGCTGATTCTGGGTCTTCTGGAGAGTCTTGCCGCAGGGTATCTCGATCCTCTCTACAAGGACGCTGTCGCCCTCGTCGTGCTTCTCGGCGTGCTCTTCTTGCGGCCTCAGGGTCTTCTCGGCGGACGCGGACGGGAGAAGGTGTGAGGCCATGAGGAACCTTCGCGCGCTTGCGCCGTACGGTGTCGCGGCACTGGTCTTCATGTGTCCATTCATGACCGATGACAGGTTCCTCCTCAAAGTGTTCACGTTCGTCGGCCTGAACGCCCTCGTCATCGTGGGGCTGTCCCTTGTGTTCGGATACGCCGGTCAAGTGTCGCTCGGGCACGCCGCATTCGTCGGTCTTGGCGCCTACACGAGCGCGGTGTTGACGGTGCGACTGGGATGGCCGTGGGTAGGGGCGTTCGCCGCTGCAGGGGCTCTAGCGGCCTTGGGCGGCCTTGTTCTTGCGCTGCCGAGTCTGCGGCTGAAGGGCCACTATCTGGCGATGGCGACGCTGGGCTTCGGAGAGCTCGCGTCGCTCGCGTTCGTCGAGGCCGAACCGCTCACGGGTGGTATCGACGGCTTCACGGGGATACCGTTCCCGAGCATCGGCGGTTTCGAATTCCGAGAGCCGGCGGCGTTGTACTGGCTCGTCTGGTCCATCGTGGGCGTTGCGGTCGTACTCGTTTCCAACGTGACGGCGCTTCGGCCGGGAAGAGCTATGCGCGCGCTGCACGGAAGTGAGCTCGGTGCGGTGGCCTCGGGTGTCGATACGGTGGGGATCAAGGTGTGGGTGTTCGTATTCAGCGCCGCCTTGGCGGGACTGTCGGGAGCGCTCTATGCCGCGGTTGTCGGGTTCGTCTCGCCGAGCGTCTTCACGGTCGGCTCCTCAGTCACCTTCCTCGCGATGGCGGTGATTGGTGGCACGGGGTCGCTCGCTGGACCGCTCGTCGCGGCGGTGCTTCTGACGCTACTGCAGTATTTGGACGCCCTGATACCGGGCATTTCACGTGATCTCGCCCGAACCATCCAGTCGTTCCAAGAAGACGTCTACGGCATCGCCATCGTCGTCGTCGTGTTGCTCGCGCCACGCGGCATCGCAGGTTTCTTGCGGCGGCTTGGAGCAGGGACGCAGATGTGATGATACTCAACGTTTCGGGCGTCACGAAGCGGTTCGGCGGCCTGACCGCGGTAGAGTCGGTCTCATTCGATGTCCACGAGGGTCAGATCAAGGCTCTCATCGGGCCGAACGGCGCAGGCAAGACGACTCTGTTCAACTGTCTTACGGGTTTCGACACGCCGGACGGCGGCTCGGTGGAGTTCCTGGGCCAGGAGATCGTAGGCCGCGGACCTCTTGCTATCGTGCGCATGGGGCTTGCCCGAACGTTTCAGAACACACA
>FWPV01001327.1_pt1 | contig 69550 bp, 66 predicted proteins | sample 2228371 | NCBI WGS metagenome assembly FWPV01 (sample SAMEA103939776, study PRJEB20133) | metagenome
ACATAGCAAAACCGCTTCTAGCGGTTCAAGCGCAGCGTTTCAAACCTCCACCTTTGGTGGAGGTCATGACTTACGGCAAGGTTTGTCTCGCCTATTGCAGGAGCCAGGCCCAGAAGGTGACGCTGAGGACACCGACCGCGGTGCTGAGCGAAATAGCGGAGGCCGCCAGCCCGTGACCGACGCCGAAGCGGTTGGCGATCAGCCAGGCATTGATCCCGGTCGGAACACAGGAGGTGAGCACCAGGGCCGCCGTCCAGTCCGGACTCAGGCCGAGGAGATGGCAGGCGCTCCAGACGCAGGCGGGCATTAGTAGGAGCTTCAGCGTGGCGATCACGGTGGCGATCCCGACATTGCCGTGCACACCGTACTTGTTGAGCGCCATGCCGAGCGAGATCAGCGCCGCCGGCGCCGCCATGGCGGTGATCTGGTCGACCACGCTTGCGAGCACGCCCGGCAGTGCCAGGCCGCTCAGATGCATCAGGACGCCAGCCACCAGGCCGATCACCAGCGGATTGTGGAGGAGATTGGCGCCGACCTGACGCAGCACGTTCCAAAGACCGCGCGCCGCTCCGCCGTTCACCCTGTGCTCCGCGCGCTCCATGAGCACCGTGCCGATCACCATCATCAACGGCAGGTGTACCGCAAGCAGGATCGACACCGCGACGATGCCATCGCTGCCGACGGTCCGCTCGACCAGCGGCAGGCCGATGAAGACATTGTTGGCAAAGGCCGAGGAGACGCCAGCCAGCACCCCGACCCTGGCGTCGCGACCGAAGAGGCGGGTCGCGAGCAGATGACCGACCGTCCAGGTTATCGCCACACCGGCGAAGTAGGCGACCCAAAGCCGGAACGGCGAGGCCCCGTGAAAATCGGCCTGGGAAATGGTCCGGAAGAGCAGGACGGGAACGGCGACCTTGAAGACGAATTCGCCCAGCCCGTCGCCGATATCAGCGTTGAGGATGCGCGTTCTGACGAGACCCCAGCCGAACAGGATGAGAATGAAGATCGGGAAAACGTCCTGGGCGATAGCATACATGGGGAAGGCTCTTCGGGGGAGGGCAAGGGCGAGCCCGCAGGCTTATCGCGCGCCATCGCGTTCGGCCAGTGCGGATCGCGCCCGGCCAGTACGCCTTGCCTCAACGAAAAAAGCGGGGATTGCCCCCGCTTTCCCAGGCCCGATCGATGATCGGGCCGTGAAGTCGCGCCGCCAGTACATCCGTGGTCGAGGCGAGTTCTGAAACGAGGACTGTCGGTGTCCTCTCGCCGGACGGACCGGCACCCGAAGCGCCGCGGCCGTCTTCACTTGAGCCCTGTCTACCCCGCTCGCGTGACAGGCGCATGACGTTTGCGCATTTCGTCTAGTCGGCGTTTTTTGCCTTTCCTGCCAGAGAAAAACGGCTATGACCGGCAGGCCCAACACTCTCGGAGACCCGGAATTCATGAGCAGGTTTGATGTTCTCACCGTCGGTAACGCCATTGTCGACATCATCTCGCGATGCGAGGACGCATTTCTCGTCGACAACGGCATCACCAAGGGCGCGATGAACCTGATCGATGCCGAACGTGCCGAAAATCTCTATGCGTTGATGGGCCCGGCCGTCGAGGCGTCCGGCGGCAGCGCTGGCAATACCGCGGCCGGCATCGCCAGCCTTGGCGGTAAGGCGGCGTATTTTGGCAAGGTCGCCGAGGATCAGCTCGGCAAGATCTTCGCTCACGACATCCGCGCCCAGGGCGTGCACTACGAGACGAAGCCGGAGGGCACCTTTCCGCCGACCGCCCGCAGCATGATCTTCGTCACAGAGGACGGCGAGCGCTCCATGAACACCTATCTCGGCGCGTGCGTCGAGTTCGGTCCGGAAGACGTCGAGCCGGAGGTCGTCGCCCAGTCGAAAGTCACCTATTTCGAGGGCTATCTCTGGGACCCGCCGCGGGCCAAGCAGGCGATCCTCGATTGCGCCCGCATCGCGCATGAGAACGGCCGCGAAATGTCGATGACTTTGTCCGACAGTTTCTGCGTCGGCCGCTATCGCGACGAATTCCTGGATCTGATGCGCTCGGGCACGGTCGACATCGTGTTCTCCAACAAGCAGGAAGCACTTTCGCTCTACGAGACCGACGACTTCGAACTCGCGCTCAACAAGATGGCCGGCGACTGCAAGCTGGCGGCGGTGACCATGAGCGAAGAGGGTGCCGTCATTCTGCGCGGCGAGGAGCGGATCTATGTCGAAGCGACCGTGATCGGCGAGCTTGTCGACACCACCGGTGCGGGCGACCTCTTTGCCGCCGGTTTCCTCTATGGCTACACCCAGGGGCGTTCGCTCTACGACTGCGGTCGTATCGGATGCCTTGCCGCCGGCATCGTCATCCAGCAGATCGGCCCGCGACCGCTCGGCTCGCTGTCAAAGGCTGCGCAGGAAGCCGGACTTATTTGAAGGCTTCGCCGGGATAGGCGCCCCAGATCTCGCTCTGAGCGACCCAGCCGCTGACGCCGCCGACTTCGGCGAGGCACCAGTTTCCGGTGCACTCCTCGAGCTTGACCACCACGCCGGGCTCGAGCTTGGCGACCACGCTGGCGTTGGATTGCGAATCGGCCCGGAGGTTCACATAGACATCGTTGCCGCGCATCCATGGCGCGGCGACGGCCGTGCGCTCCCCGGATAGCAGCGTCTGGCTCACCCATCCTTCGGTTCCATCGGCGTCGCGGATGCGCCGCCAATTCTCGTATTCCTGGATGATCTCGACCGGCAGGCCGGACTTCAGATAGAGCCAGGAGACGGCGTAATCGGTGCTTGGGCCGATACGCAGGTTGACCCGCTTGGCCTTCAGGCTGACGAAGCGCGGCAACGGCAGACCGCTCGATCCCTTGGACACGCTTTGAGCCTCGGCTGCCGCCCCGCCCATTGCGCAAAGCCCGAGGGCGATCCACGAAACGAGAGAGGCACGAAGCACGAAGTGACGCATGGCGGTTCCGATCGCTCAAAGATTTCAAGGGCTTCTTAGCGATCCCGCCGCTCGGTTCGCCGCTCCCGCGAGAAAACGGGCGCCGACCTGCGAGGTTTTGTTTGTCTTCGCCGACGGGTTTGGTAGAAAATGCCCTGAACGGGGAAATTATCCCCCGTCTTGGTTAACGACCTCTGAACAAGGCATCGATTCTTCCCATGACGAACAGGAAAAGACCCAAGGTCTACATCACCCGGAAATTACCGGACGCCGTGGAGACCCGCATGCGCGAACTGTTCGAGGCGGAACTCAATATCGATGACAAGCCGCGCAGCCAGCCGGAACTGGTTGCAGCCGTCAAGTCGGCCGACGTGCTCGTGCCGACGGTGACCGACCGCATCGATGCGGCGCTGATCGAACAGGCCGGGCCGCAGCTCAAGCTGATCGCCAGCTTCTCCAACGGCACCGACCATATCGATGTCGATGCCGCGGCGAAAAAGGGCATCACCGTCACCAACACGCCGAACGTGCTGACCGAAGACACCGCCGACATGACCATGGCGCTGATCCTCGCCGTGCCGCGTCGTCTCGTCGAAGGCGCCCGCATCCTGATGGACAAACCGGGCGAGTGGACCGGATGGTCGCCAACCTGGATGCTCGGTCGGCGGATCTGGGGCAAGCGCATCGGGATCATCGGCATGGGGCGCATCGGTACCGCTGTGGCGCGCCGCGCCAAAGCCTTCGGTCTGTCGATCCATTACCACAACCGCAAACGCGTCAATCCGGTGACCGAGGACGAACTGGAAGCGACCTACTGGGACAGCCTCGACCAGATGCTTGCCCGCGTCGATATCGTCTCGGTCAACTGCCCGTCGACGCCGGCCACCTTCCATCTGCTTTCGGCCCGTCGCCTGGCGCTGATGCAGCCGAACAGCTACATCGTCAACACCGCCCGCGGCGACATCATCGATGAGGATGCGCTGATCCAGAGCCTGCGGGAAGGCCGCATTGCCGGCGCCGGTCTCGACGTCTTCGAAAAGGAGCCTGCGGTCAATCCGAAGCTCGTCAAGCTCGCCAATGAAGGCAAGGTCGTGCTTCTGCCGCACACCGGCTCGGCCACGATCGAAGGGCGCATCGACATGGGCGACAAGGTCATCATCAACATCCGCACCTTCTTCGACGGCCATCGCCCGCCGAACCGCGTGCTGCCGGGCCGCAGCTGACGCGGGGTTCAATCGAGGGTCTTGCACATCTCGATCGAGGTCGTGCGGTCGAAGCCGGGATGCCGATTCTCGGTCGTCTTTGCAAAGCCCCAGGCGGCGAAGCGGCTGTGGTTCTCAACAAGCTCGATGCGCGTTTCGAGCCTGAGGACCGACAGGCCGAGCGCGCGCGCCGTCGCCTCTGCCTGATAAAGCAGCTTGCGGCCCACACCCTTTCCCTGAGACTGGGGATGAACGGCGAGCTTGCCGATATAGAGTGTTGCCGTCTCCGGTTTCAGGAAAACGCAGCCGATCAGTCGTCCGTCCTCGATTGCAACAAAGGCGATCTCGCTCTGCGTCTTCTGCCGCAGCAGGTCCGGCGTCAGCCGGTTTGCGGAGGAGGGCGGGTCGATCCGCCCCTCCATATAGGCGAAGGCGGTGCGGATCAGAGAGAGCAGGTCCTCGTAGCGAACGAAATCCGGACCGATGCGCTCGATGGCGATCGTCATGAAGCGGCCTGCGCCTTGCGCCGACGATAGCGGATCGTGTCGAAGCGGGCCTGGAGCGCATCGTACAGCAGCAGGCGGCCGACGAGAGGTTCCCCGATCCCTGTCACGAGCTTGATCGCCTCCATGGCCATCAAGGTGCCGATGACGCCGGTCAGCGCGCCGACGATGCCGGCTTCCGCGCAGGCGGGCACCAGCCCCGCCGGCGGCTGTTCGGGGAAGAGATCGCGATAACGCGGAAAGGGCTCGCCCTCCGCATTGGTCTCATAAGGCATGAGCACGGTGAGGGAGCCGTCGAAGCGACCGACCGCACCGGTGACAAGCGGGATCTGACGCGCCTCGGCGGCATCGGCCGCCGCATAACGCGTGTCGAAATTGTCCGAACCGTCGAGGATCAGGTCGAAGGAGCCCAGATGGTCGCGGGCAAAGTCCGGCCCGAAGCGCTCCTCGAAGCGGCGCACGCGCACATGCGGGTTAAGCCTTCCAATCGCAGCCGCCGCGCTTTCGGTCTTCTCCTCGCCGATCGTGCCGCTGTCGTGGATCACCTGCCGCTGCAGGTTCGACAGCGAGACCCGGTCGTCGTCGACGATGCCGAGCGTGCCGATGCCGGCAGCGGCAAGGTATAGCAGGGCCGGCGCACCAAGCCCGCCGGCGCCGATCACCAGTACGCCCGCACGCTTCAGTTTCTGCTGACCCTCCCCGCCGATCTCGGGGAGCAGGATATGCCGGTGATAGCGGCTGATTTCGTCGGGGCTGAGCGGATCCATGGCCATCATGATGGCATGGTTGCGCGCACAGCGAAAGTCGTCAGGCCGTCAGGACACTGTCGCGAACGCTGATGAACTGCGCCCGCTCGCCGAGCGCGGAAAACATCGCCCGGTCGGTTCCGGTCATGAAGGCCTGTCCGCCGAGGGCATGGATCCGGTCGAACAGGGCGGCCCGCCGTCCCTCGTCGAAATGCGCCGCGATCTCGTCGAGCAGCAGGATCGGCGCGTGTCCGGTCATGGTGGCCACGAGGCTGGCATGGGCAAGCACCAGACCGACCAGCAGCGCCTTCTGCTCGCCGGTCGAGCAGCGCTCCGCTTCGATGTCCTTGTTGGCATGGCGCACCAGAAGGTCAGCCCGGTGCGGCCCGTCAAGCGTTCTGCCGGCCGCAGCATCCCGATAGCGCCCATTGGCCAGCGCTGCGGCATAGCGATCCTCGATCTCGATCGCCGGCGCATCCACCTCCTCGTCGAGAAAGCCGCTCAGCGCCAGCGTCGCCGAGGGAAAGCCCGAATCGTCCTGCCGCCCCGTCAAGCCGGCCAGGAGCCCCAGCATTTCCCGGCGCGCCAGCATCATCGCCACGCCCAGGCCCGCCATCTGCTGCTCGATGCCGGTGAGCCAGGCCGGGTCGAAGCGGCCCTCGGACAGCAGCTTGTTGCGGCTGCGCATGGCGCGCTCGAAATCGCTGGCGCGGCGGCCGTGGCCGGGATCGAGCGACAGGACCAGACGGTCGAGGAAGCGGCGGCGGTCAGAGGCCGTGCCGGTGAAGAGGCCGTCCATGGCCGGCGTTAGCCAGAGGATGCGCAAATGATCGGTCAGTTCGTCGACCGACTTGGCCGGCGTGCCGTTGATGCGCAGGCGCCGAACCACGGTCTCGCCGTCGCCCTCGGAACCGGTCCCGATTTCGACCTCACCCTCCATGCCGTCCACTTCGGCAAAGACCGAGAAACCGCCGCTGGCACCGACGCGGATCACATCTCCCAGAACGGCGCGGCGTAGGCCACGGCCGGGGGACAGAAAGGAGACGGCCTCCATGAGATTGGTCTTGCCGGCGCCGTTTTCGCCCGTCAGCACGACATGGCGCCCGTCGAGCGTGAGCGCAGCATTGGCATAATTGCGGAAATCCGTCAGCTTCAGCCGGTGGATCGAGGTCTTGTGAGTCATGGCGGTCCGGGTTTGTGCTCTCCTGAGCTAGGCCGAATGGAAGGGATTGGCAAGCCGGAGGGGGGCATTTCCCGGCGCCTGGCCGGAACCGCGCGCGGGCTTGGACGTTGCGACGCATGGACCGCCGTCTGCAGTCGGTGTATTTCGTCAATTGCTTGAGCGAGGGATGATGGAATGAGACCGGACAGAGACGAACTAACGCCCGAGGAGGCCCGGCGCGATCATTGGGAAATGCTGCGTTTCCTGGGCGTCAACGTATTGTTCGGAGTGGGCCTCGGGCTTGCGGTCGCCGTCATGCTGATCTGGCTCGATGTCGGCGGGATCGGAAGCCATCTGGCGCGTAGCCGTAATCCTTATCTGCCGGCCGCCATGATTGCCATTCCGCTGGCGCTCACCTTCGGGGCCGCGGTTACCGCCTCGGCGATCATGCTGATGCCCTACAAGAAGAAGAAGGAGCGTTAGGCCGAGCACGCCTGCGTGATCCGCATTGACCGGCAGGCGGACATCCGCCAAAACCGCCGCCGGGCCAGGAAGGGAGCCGACGATGACAGACCAGGAAGAACGCTTGTTGCGGCTGGAAGAGACGGTGGCGCACCAGAGCCGCGTCATCGAAGAATTGTCGGATCAGCTGGCGGAGCAGTGGAAGGTGGCGGAACAGACGCGCGCCAAGCTCGACCGTCTGACCGAGCGTTTTCTCTCACTTGAGGAGCAGGCGCTGGAAGCGCCGGCGATTACGCGCCCGCCGCATTATTGAGTGCCGGCGGCGCGCAACGCGGCGCCATCGACCACGGCGGAGACGATCTGATCGATCTCCGGCTGGCCGACGTCCAGTCGACTGGTGAGAAGCCTGTTCCACGCAAAGCTCGAGAACAGCTCGATCAGCAGTTCGGGGTCGATATCCTTACGCACCTCGCCGCGCGCCTGGCCCCGCTTGAGGATCGCGCCGCTTTGCCGGCAACGCGAGACGGCATAGGCCTGCAGGGCTGCCAGTGCCGCCGGATCGCTCTGCGCCTCGGCAATGATCGAGCGAAAGATGGCGCCGCCGCCATTCCGCCAGAAGTCGAGAAGGCCGGCGAGGAACTGCGACAGGTCCTTCCTGACGTCACCGGTGTCGGGATAGGGAACGCCGTCCTTCTGCCGGTGATAGACGTCGAGCAGCAAAGCCGCCTTCGAGGGCCACCAGCGATAGATGGTCGGCTTGCCGGCCTTGGCGCGCCGGGCAACAGCTTCGATCGAGAAGGCCGGCAGACCGCCTTCCAGCAGGATCGCCTCGGCCGCCATCAGAATGGCTTCCTCGCTTGCCGGATTGCGCTGTGAGCCGATCGAGGTGCGGCGGTTGCAGCCAGATTGCGTCATTTTCGGCCTCTTCCCTTTTGCTCACGTCTAGCACGATTTCCTATTGAACGAAACGGTTCGTTCCTATATTAAACGAAACGTACCGTTCTTATGGAGAGCAACATGACCGAGAACTCCTCCCCCCGCCCCGTGCCGTCGAAGTTCCGGCTGGCCGTCCTGATGCTGGCCGCCGTCTACCCCTTCGTCACGGCCATCCTCTATATCCTGATGCCGCTCACCGAGAACTGGCCGCTCTGGGCCCGCACCGCCGTGCTGGCCCCCGTCATGGTGTTCAGCATCGTCTACGGCATCGCTCCGATCATCCAGCGTCGTTTCGCCTGGTTCATCCTGCGCCAGCCCGCGACCGTCCTGTCATGAACAGAAGCACCAAACGAAAAACGAGTCGGAGGGGCCTCCGACTCGCTTGAGCATTGGTTTTGTTCGGTCTCGCTGCGTCAGTCGCTCAGCGTATCGAAAAAGTCCTTCATCCGGGCAAAGAAGCCCGTCGATTCCGGATTGTTTTCCTTCGACGACAGCTGTTCGAACTCCTGCAGCAGTTCGCGCTGGCGCTTGGTCAGCTTCTGCGGGGTTTCGATCTGGATCTGGATGTAGAGATCCCCTGTCTGTGTCGAACGCAGCACCGGCATGCCCTTGCCCTTCAGACGGAACTGCTTGCCCGGTTGCGTGCCTTCCGGAACCGTAACCCGCGACTTGGCGCCGTCGAGCGTCACCACGTCAAAGGTGCCGCCGAGCGCCGCCGTGGTCATCGAGATCGGGACCGTGCAGTAGAGATCGGCTCCGTCGCGCTGGAAGAACTCATGCGGCTTCACCGACAGGAAGATGTACAGGTCGCCTGCCGGTCCGCCGCGCAGGCCGGCCTCGCCTTCACCCTGCAGGCGAATGCGGGTGCCGTCCTCGATCCCCGAAGGGATGTTGACCGACAGCGAGCGCTCTTCGGTGACGCGGCCCTGGCCGTGGCACTTGGTGCAGGGGTCGGAGATCGTCTGGCCGCGACCGTGGCAGGTCGGACAGGTCCGTTCGATCGAGAAGAAGCCCTGGGCCGCGCGAATGCGCCCGGTGCCCTGGCAGGTGGCGCAGGTGGTCGGCTTCGTGCCGGGCTTGGCGCCCGTGCCCGTGCAGACTTCGCAGGTGATCGAAGTCGGGACCCGGATCTGCGCGGTCTTGCCGGTAAAGGCTTCCTCCAGCGAGATCTCCATGTTGTAGCGCAGGTCGGCACCGCGTTCGCGGCCCCCCGTGGAGCGCGCACGGCCACCGCGGCCGCCGCCCATCATCTCGCCGAAAATGTCTTCGAAAATGTCCGAGAAGCCACCGCCGGCAAAGCCGCCGCCGCCCGGATGGAAGCCGCCGCCACCGCCCTGCTCGAAGGCGGCATGGCCGAAACGATCATAGGCCGCGCGCTTCTGCGGATCCTTGAGCGTCTCGTAGGCCTCGTTGATCTCCTTGAATTTCTTCTCGGCTTCCGCATCGCCCGGATTCTTGTCCGGATGGAATTTCATGGCCAGCTTGCGGAAGGCGCTCTTCAGTTCCTTCTCGTCAGCGGTCTTGGCGACCCCGAGGGTCTCGTAGAAATCTGCTTTTGCCATGGTCTTACAAAGCTCTCAAAGCTTTCTCCACGCTCGTGTGGCTGCCAGTCTTCTTGCCAGCCTGCTTGTCGCAGGCCGTCATGTCCTTCTGGAAGTCAGACGCCGCGGCGCGTGCATCCTCGATCAGCATCCGGCGTGCCTCGCCCTTGTTGGCCAGTCCGTCCGCCACCGACACGGCAAGATAGGCCAGCGAATGGGCTGCCATGTCACAGGCGGTCACGGTGCCACCGTCTTCACGGCGCTTGAGTGCCGCTTCGATGATGCGTCCGAGTTCCGCACCCGTCTGGGATAGTTGGCGGCTATTGCCTGCACCGATCGCCTTGGCGATTACGGCCTCGGCGGCGCTCACCTTGCGATAGACCGCATCCACCGAGCCCTTGTCCTGTGCCGCGACGACACTTGCGCCAAGGGCCAATGAAAATGCGGCTGGCCCGAAGGCCAGCCCCTTGATGGTGAAACGTCGCTGTGGCCGCAGCATCAGGCCGACTTCTTCGCGTCGTCGTCCTTCACTTCCTCGTAGTCGGCATCGACGACGTCGTCATCCTTGCCGCCTTCCGAAGCGCCAGCGCCTTCTTCAGCCTGCTGTGCCTCGTAGATCGCCTGGCCAAGCTTCATGGACACTTCCATGAGGGTCTGGGTCTTGGCCTGGATATCGTCGGCATTCGGCTCGGAAGCCTCGATCGCCGTCTTCAGCGAAGCGATGGCGTCTTCGATGGCCTTGCGGTCGGTTTCCGAAACCTTGTCGCCATACTCCTTGAGAGACTTTTCCGTCGAATGGACGAGGCTCTCGGCATGGTTCTTGGCTTCGACCGCGGCGCGACGCTTCTTGTCTTCCTCGGCATGCGCCTCGGCGTCCTTGACCATCTTCTCGATGTCGGCGTCAGACAGACCGCCGGAAGCCTGGATGCGGATCTGCTGTTCCTTGCCGGTGCCCTTGTCCTTGGCCGAAACCTGAACGATGCCGTTGGCGTCGATGTCGAAGGTGACTTCGATCTGCGGCACGCCGCGCGGTGCCGGCGGCAGGCCGACGAGGTCGAACTGGCCGAGCAGCTTGTTGTCGGCGGCCATTTCGCGCTCGCCCTGGCTGACGCGGATGGTTACGGCATTCTGGTTGTCTTCCGCGGTCGAGAAGGTCTGGCTCTTCTTGGTCGGGATCGTCGTGTTGCGATCGATCAGGCGGGTGAAGACGCCACCCAGCGTTTCGATGCCGAGCGACAGCGGGGTCACGTCGAGCAGCAGAACGTCCTTGACGTCGCCCTGCAGAACGCCGGCCTGGATGGCCGCGCCCATGGCAACGACTTCATCCGGGTTGACGCCCTTGTGCGGCTCCTTGCCGAACAGCTGCTTGACGACTTCCTGCACCTTCGGCATGCGGCTCATGCCGCCGACGAGAACGACTTCATCGATCTCGCTGGCCGAAACGCCGGCATCCTTGAGGGCAGCCTTGCACGGAGCGACGGTACGCTGGACGAGATCGTCCACCAGGCTTTCGAACTTGGCGCGGGTCAGCTTCATCGTCAGGTGCTTCGGACCCGAAGCATCGGCGGTGATGAACGGCAGGTTGATTTCGGTCTGCTGCGAGGACGAGAGTTCGATCTTCGCCTTTTCCGCAGCTTCCTTGAGGCGCTGCAGGGCAAGCTTGTCGTTCTTCAGGTCGATGCCGTTGTCCTTCTTGAACTCGGCTGCGAGGTATTCGACGAGACGCATGTCGAAGTCTTCACCGCCAAGGAAGGTGTCGCCATTGGTCGACTTCACTTCGAAGACGCCATCGCCGATTTCCAGGATCGAGATATCGAAGGTACCACCGCCAAGGTCGTAAACGGCGATCGTCTTGCCGTCGCGCTTGTCGAGGCCGTAGGCGAGAGCGGCTGCGGTCGGCTCGTTGATGATGCGCAGGACTTCCAGGCCGGCGATGCGGCCGGCATCCTTGGTGGCCTGGCGCTGGGCGTCGTTGAAGTAGGCCGGAACGGTGATGACGGCCTTTTCGACCTTTTCGCCGAGATAGGCTTCCGCCGTTTCCTTCATCTTCTGAAGAACCATGGCCGAGATCTGCGAGGGCGAATAACCCTTGCCCTGGGCTTCGACCCAGGCGTCGCCGTTGTCACCCTTGACGATGTGGAACGGGACGAGGCCCTTGTCCTTCTCGACAGTCGGATCTTCGTAGCGGCGACCGATCAGGCGCTTGACGGCGAAGAGGGTGTTGGTCGGGTTGGTGACCGCCTGGCGCTTGGCCGGCTGGCCGACGAGACGTTCGCCGTCGTCGGTGAAGGCAACCATCGACGGGGTCGTGCGTGCGCCTTCGGAATTCTCAATGACCTTCGCGTCCTTGCCGTCCATGACGGAAACGCAGGAGTTGGTCGTTCCAAGGTCGATACCAATTACTTTAGCCATGTCATTCTCTCCTTGAAGCAGGCCGTCGGAACCCCCGAAAGGCATTCCCCTGACGGCCCCTCGACGTGGATGGTCTGGGATCTCGCAGCCTTTGCCGCGGTTATGTCGCGTATATAAGAAGCGGAATTTCCGACTGCAAGGCTGGAAAGCCGCTGTAACGCTGTAAAAAGAACCGATTGGCGGGTGCCAGATCGCCCTTCTGCAGCTCGAAACGCCCACCCGAAAGCGACCCTATCGTTAAGGGGCCGGGCTTGCGCCGGGCTGCAGTCGAGGAGATGGTGACAACCCGTGGCCGATGCAAGACCACGGGCTCCTCCGGCCCCTGATTCACTGGCCCATGATGATGTCGAGGAGGGTGGTACGCCGGCTTGCCGGCTGCACGGGCGAGGGCCCGCCGACATCGGCCGGCGGAACCGGGCCGCCATCGGCCGCATAGGGTTCGCCCTGCGGGATTTCAGCGGGCGGCTGCATCGTGTTGTTCGATGGGGCGGGGGCTGCGCCCGGAGCGATCGGTGCCGCCGGGTAGCGCTTTTCGCCGCCGGAGAAGACGTCCGACAGAATGGTACCGATGGTCATAGGCTCTGTCTGCGGCTCGACGTAGCCTTCGCCGACAAGCGGCACCGGCGTCAGGCCGGAATGGGCCGTCGTCATGAAGTCGTGCCAGGCCTTGGCGGGAAGGCCGCCGCCCGTCACCTTCTTCATCGACTGGCCGTCGTCATTGCCAAACCACACACCCGTCGTCAGATTGCTGGTATAGCCGACAAACAGCGCATCGCGGAACGACTGGGTCGTACCCGTCTTGCCGGCCGCCTCCCAGCGGTCAAGCCGCGCCTTCTTGCCGGTGCCATCGGTGATCACGCCCTTCATCATCCGGTTCATTTCGGCCACGACCGGCTCCGAGAGCACGCGCGGCGGTTCGGCATAGTCGTTCTCGTACAGCACCTTGCCGTCGGTCGTGGAGATCCGCCGGATGATGTGCGGCGTCGCCTTGTAGCCGCCGTTCATGAAAGGCGCATAGGCCGCCGTCAGCTCCAGCAGCGACACTTCCGAGGTGCCGAGCGCGATCGAGGCGTTGGATTGCAGCTCCGATTCGATTCCGAGCCGGTGCGCCAGCTTGATCACGTGATCGGGCCCGACCTCCATGACGAGCTGTGCGGCAATGGTGTTGAGCGAGTTGGCCAGCGCATTGGAGAGCGTGACGGGTCCGCGATACTTCTCGTCGTAGTTCTCCGGCGTCCAGTTGCCGATTCTGACCGGGGCATCATTGCGGGTGGAATCCGGGCGCAGGCCGGTTTCGAGTGCGGCTGCATAGACGAAGGGCTTGAAGGCAGAGCCCGGCTGGCGCTTGGCCTTGACCGCGCGGTTGAACTGGCTCTCCGCGTAGTCCTTGCCACCGACCAGGGCGCGGATCGCGCCTGTGCCGTCGATCGAGACGAGTGCCGCCTGCGAGGCGCGCAGCTTGTCGCCTTCGGCCTCCAGCGTCTCGACGATCACGGCCTCGGCCTTCTTCTCCAGCACCATGTCGATCGTCGTTTCGACCAGCAGATCCTCGCCAATCGTTCCGATCAGTCGGCGGGTTTCGTCGAGCACCATATCGGCGACATACTGGCCCGCACCGGTCCAGTAACGTTTCGCCGTCGTCGGCGGCTGCGACATGGCGGTCTTGATCTCGTCATCGGTGATGAAGCCTTCCTCGCGCATCGCGCCGAAGACGACCTGGGCCCGGGCTTCGGCCGCCTCCGGGTCGCGCGCCGGCGACAGGCGCGACGGCGCCTTGAGAAGGCCGGCGAGCAGGGCCGCCTCTCCAAGGTTCACATCGCGGGCCGATTTCGAAAAGTAGCGCCGCGCGGCGGCCTCGACGCCATAGGCGTTGGAGCCGAAATAGACGCGATTGAGGTACATCGCGAGGATCTGGTCCTTGGTGAACTTGTGTTCGAGCCAGAAGGACAGCAGCACTTCCTGAATCTTGCGCTCGACCGTGCGTTCGGGGGACAGGAAAAGGTTCTTGGCCAGCTGCTGCGTCAGCGTCGAGCCGCCCTGGACGGTCCGTCCGCTGGCGATGTTGGTAACGATCGCGCGGGCAAGGCCCAGCGGATCAACGCCGAAATGCGAATAGAAGCGGCGATCCTCGATGGCGATCACCGCCTGCGGGATGAAGGGCGACATGTCCTCAAGCGCCAGAGCCTCGCCGCCGGTCGCCCCGCGATTGGCAATGACCGTCCCCTCGACCGAGACCACCTTGAGGTTCGGCGGCCGCTCCGGAATGGACCAGGAACTGGCGCTCGGCATCCGCGCGCCGTAGTAGAGCACGATGCCGCCGACGCCGATCGCGCCCCAGATGCCGAGCACGATGCACCAGTAGATCACGCGCCCGAGGAAGCCAGTCATACCGCCGGAAGCACGCTTCGCCTTGCGCCGTCCGCGCCCGCCGGTTGCCGCTCCCTTTGCGACCTTGGCCTGGGCGGCACCCTTCGCCTTGACTGCCCGGGAATTGCGTTTGCCGCCAATGCGGTCGCTGGCATCCAGGCGCAATTCGTCGTCGCGCTCGTCCTCGGCTCCGAAGGTCGGCTCGACGCGTTCGCGGGATTTGCCTCTGCTTGCCATGGCGGGCGATCTTGCTCCAGAAATCTGTCTCGCGACGGCACTGGCCGTCGCCAGAACGCGCTTCGCGCTGTGGTTTGCGGCCGCATGTCAAGCAGGAAGGCGCAGCCGGAGCCTTGAAGTCTAAATGCGGCGATTTAAGGGGATGTTAACGCGGGGTAAACGCTGAGCGCCGCCGGTGCCCATTGCGGACCGCCGGAGCGGTCCCGTGCCGGTCACTGGCAGAGATCGGCCCACTCGGCATGGGTCAGCTGCGCCATGCGCTCCGGCGCGATGCGAACCGCCGAATTGGTGGCGCCGGCTGCCGGCACGACCGTGTCGAACGCCTTCAGCGAGACGTCACAGAAAACCTTGAGCGGCGCGGGCAGGCCAAACGGGCAGACGCCACCGACGGGATGGCTGGTGATCTGCACCACTTCTTCCGCGCCGAGCATGCGCGGCTTGACGCCGAAGCGATCCTTGAACTTGCGGTTGTCGAGACGCCGTGTCCCGGCGGTGACCACAAGCACGACGTCCTCGCCGATCCTCAGACAGATGGTCTTGGCGATCTGGTCAGGCTCCACCCCATGCGCTTCTGCGGCAAGTGCCACCGTTGCGGAACTCGCCTCAGTGACGATGACGTCGATGTCGGGGGCATGTTGTGCAAAGAAGGTGCGGACGGATTCGAGGCTCATGAATGGTTTGTATTAAAACCATTGCCGGTCGGGCAAGTCTCTTTCTGTAGCCGCCCTCTTGATAACCGGTTTCAACGACCCCATCTCAAGGTCAACCCAATGCAGCGGCTCTGAGAAGATTCGGGCGTGCAGCATTTCGGATCAGGATGATCGAGGCCGTTAACCGATGGTTAATCAGTTTGCGTCATCCTGTTCTTCATGGGACGAGGACAACGTCGAAAGACGATTGTCCGGATCCGGGAAGCGCATTGCATGTTTCCGCCCCTGACCACGGATGTACTGGCACGGGCGTCGAAACGGCAGAGGAAAGGTCGGGCAACCCCCGGCCTTTTTTGCGTTTTGGTGGCCCGCTCGCCTGGCGTTTTCCTGCCTTGAGGCGAAACGCGCCGCCGGTCAGGCGGCGCGGTCTCTCGTCATCAGGCCGATGCCAGCCCATCGAGGATGCGGATCCACGAGCGGATGCCCTTGTGGAAGGAGTTGAGGTCGTACTTCTCGTTCGGCGAGTGGATCCGGTCGTCGGTGAGACCGAAGCCGACCAGCAGCGAATCCATGCCGAGCATCTTCTGGAAATCGCCGACGATCGGGATCGAGCCGCCCATGCCGATGACGACGGCCGGCTTCGGCCACTCGTCGGAAAGGGCGTTCTTCGCCTTGGTCAGGACCGGAGAATCGTAAGACAGCTGGATGGCCGGCGAACCGCCGTGCTCATGGAACTCGACCGAGCAATCGGCGGGGATCTTCGAGCGTACATAGGCGCGGAAGTTCTCACGGATCTTGGCCGGATCCTGCTCGCCGACGAGACGGAACGAGACCTTGGCGGATGCCTTGGCGGCGATCACGGTCTTGAAGCCTTCGCCGGTGTAGCCGCCGGTGATCCCGTTGACCTCGGCCGTCGGCCGCGCCCAGGTGAGTTCAAGAACGGAGCGACCCTTCTCCCCCGACGGGATCGACAGGCCGACCTCGCCGAGGAAGCTCTCGGCGGTGCGGCCGAGCGTTTCCCAGGAGGCCTTGATATTGGCCGGGGTTTCCTCGACGCCGTCGTAGAAGCCCGGCAGGGTAATGCGGCCGGTTTCGTCATGCAGGCCGGCCAGCACGTCGACGAGAATATGGATCGGATTGGCGGCTGCACCACCGAACAGCCCGGAATGCAGATCGCGGTCGGCCGCCGTGACGGTGATTTCCTCGCCGACCAAGCCACGAAGTGCCGCCGCAATCGCCGGCGTCTCGGTGTTCCACATGCTGGTATCGCACACCAGCGCGAAGTCGGCCTTCAGTTCCTGCGCATTGGCCAGCAGGAAGGGCTTCAGCGACGGCGAGCCGGATTCTTCCTCGCCCTCGAACAGGATGGTGATCTCGATCGGCAGGCTGCCATGCACGGCCTTATAGGCCCGGCAGGCCTCGACGAACGTCAGCAGCTGGCCCTTGTCGTCGGACGTGCCGCGTCCGGTGATGACCTTGCGGCCGGGTTCGATCTCCTTGATCGCCGGGGCGAAGGGATCATCTTCCCAAAGGTTCAGCGGATCGACCGGCTGGACGTCATAGTGGCCGTAGAAGAGCGCGTGCGGCGCCCCGGCCTTTGCGCCGGCATGATGGGCGACGACCATCGGGTGGCCGGGCGTGTCGCGCATGGAAGCCTCGAAGCCGAGCTCGCCCAGTTCCTTCACCAGCCACTCGGCCGCCTTGCGGCACTCGGCCTTGTAGGCCGGATCGGTCGAGATCGAGCGGATCCGGACGAGGTCGAAGAGGCGCTCGAGACTTTGCGGCAAGGCCTTGTCGGCGCTGGCAAGCACGGCGGAAAGATCGGTCATGGCATTCATCCTGCTGATTGAAAAATCGGCCGGACGATAGACCAAAGACCAAGAGGTTTCGAGGTCAAATACAACTAATTTTCGTCAAGGCGCCGGTGGTGTGTCGTCCCGCCGGCCGGCCGCGAGGCGGCCTGTCACCCCCGTTCCCCCTGGTCGGATCGCGGCGGTCGGCCTGCTCTTACACTACCACCAGGCGTGCGCCGGCGGCTTCGATCGCCTCGGCGATGTCACCCGGCGGGGGCCGGTCCGTGGCGAGCTCGGTGATCGCGTCGAACCCGCTCACCCGCACCAGGCCTTCACGGCCGAACTTGCTGTGATCGGTGACGACCAGCGTTCGCCGTCCCCGCATCAGCACGGTGCGGGCGAATTCGGCCTCCTCGAGGTCATAGTCCATCATGCCCTCAGCATTGACCGCGCCGGTCGAGATGATCGCGTGCGTGACGGAGAAACGGCTGACGAAGTCGATGGCGGTGCTGCCGAAGGCGGCGCCATTGTCGCTGCGCAGTTCGCCGCCGGCCATGTAGACCTTGTTGTCGTTCAGCGTGGCCAGGGTGCGTGCAATATCGGAGGAATTCGTCACCACCGTCAGGCGGCGGTGGCCGAGCAGTTCGCGCGCCAGGAAGCTCGTCGTGGTGCCGGTATCCATCATGATCGAATCGCCGTCGCGGATCGTAGCGGCAACGGCCGCCGCGATCGCCCGCTTGGCCTCGCTGTTTTCGCGCATGCGCCGCTCGAACGGTGCTTCGCCCACGGTGGATAGCAAGCTGACGGCGCCGTGCATCTTGACCAGGCTGCCGCTGCCGGCAAGCGGCTTGATGTCGCGCCGGATTGTCTCAAGCGACACATTGAGCTTGCGCGCCAGATCCGACAACGCGACGGTTCCCTCGCGCTCCAGCAGCCGCAGGATCTCCCGTTGTCGCTTCGAAGGGGGCATGGCGCTCTCCAGAAAGGTTGCGGTCAACTCATAGCTTGCCGTCGGGCGCGCTTCAATCGATCGCCACACAATCGGTCATAAAATCACAAAATGCCACAAAACAAGATTGACAAGCCGCCCCGGATGCCCTGAGATTGCTGCAACACACGCTCGTCATCAGATACGAAAAGTACGGGGAACGACGACCGGGTGTCTTGCCAGTTCTGAAGAATTTCAACGGGCTCTACTGGGAGAACTCGAATGCTCCACCTTGACCGCATGCCAAGGCTTGCCGCCGCGGCGCTGATGATCTCCGCATCCTTCCTGACCGCACCGGCTTCGGCTCAGGAATCCACCGATCCGATCAAGCTCACCCTGCACGACTGGACCGGCCAGTTGATCACCACGCAGATCATGGGCGAGGTCCTCAAGAAGGCCGGCTATTCCGTCGAATATGTCCAGGCCGACTATCTCGCGCAGTTCGCAGGTCTCGAATCTGGCGACCTGCACGTCGCCATGGAAATCTGGGAGACGACGGGTCGCGAGGCCCTGGATGCTGCAACCGCCACCGGCAAGGTCGAAAATCTCGGCGAAACCGGGATGCAGGCCAAGGAGGAATGGTGGTTCCCGGAATATATGAAGGAAAAGTGCCCGGGTCTGCCGAACTGGGAAGCGCTGAAGGACGAGGCCTGCGCCGAAGCTTTCTCGACCGCCGAAACAGCGCCCAAGGGTCGCTATCTCGGCGGGCCGGTTACCTGGGGCGGCTTTGACGAGGAGCGCATCGAGGCTCTCGATCTGCCCTTCGAAATCGTCCATGCCGGAACCGATGCCGCCCTGTTTGCCGAGCTCGAAAGCGCCTATCAGCGCCAGGCGCCGATCATGCTGTGGATCTACGCTCCGCATTGGGCGCCGGCCAAGTACAAGGGCGAGTGGGTCGAATTCCCGACCTACTCCAAGGAATGCTACGAAGACGCCGCCTGGGGCTCCAACCCCGACATGACGCATGATTGCGGCAAGCCCTTCGGCCCGATCTGGAAGGTCGGCTGGTCCGGCATCAAGGACAAATGGCCGGGCGCCTACGCGGCCATCAAGGCCCTCACGCTCGACAATGACGAAATGGGCGCGATGATCACCAAGGTCGATATCGACGGCAAGAAGGTCGAGGATGTCGTTGCCGAATGGATCGGGGCCAATGAGTCCCGTTGGTCTGGCTGGATCAAGAAGTAACCCGGCCCGTCGCGGTCATCCATCGCTTCCCTCGGTATGGATGACCGCGCTTTTTTCTTCGCCCGTCACGACATCCCATCGTCCAGCGATGAGTGGAACCACCATGCCCACCGAAGCCAAACTCGTCTGCCGCAATGTCTGGAAGATATTCGGCGCGGGCGCGCAGGACGCCGTGCGCGCCGCCGGCGGAAGGCCGAAGACGGAGGATCTCGCCGCCGCCGGCCTGGTCGGGGCCGTTCGCGACGTCAACATGGAGGTCCGCACCGGCGAGATCTTCGTCATCATGGGGCTTTCGGGTTCGGGCAAGTCGACGCTCGTTCGTTGCCTTTCGCGTCTCATCGAGCCGACGGCGGGCGAGATCCTGTTCAACGGCGAAAACCTACTGTCCGCGAGCGAAGCGCGGATGATCGAGATCCGTCGGCACCAGATGGGCATGGTCTTCCAGCACTTTGCGCTGCTACCGCATCTGACGGTGCTCGACAATGTCGCCTTTCCCCTTGAGGTCCAGGGCGTCGAGCGGGACAAACGCGAAGAACGCGCCCGGCGCATGATCGAGCTGGTCGGCCTCGCCGGCAAGGAGGCGGTCTATCCTCGGCAGCTCTCCGGCGGCCAGCAGCAACGTGTCGGGATCGCCCGGTCGCTCGCCGTAGAGCCGGAGCTCTGGTTTCTCGACGAGCCGTTTTCGGCGCTCGACCCTCTCATCCGCCGCGAGATGCAGGACGAATTCATGCGCCTGCAATCGGTGCTGCACAAGACGATCGTCTTCATCACTCATGATTTCGACGAGGCGATCCGGTTGGCCGACCGCATTGCGATCATGAAGGACGGCGAGATCGTCCAGGCAGGCACTCCGGAGGAGCTGGTCCTGAACCCGGCAACCGACTACGTCGCCGAATTCACCCGCGCCGTCGCCCGTGCCAAGGTGGTGAAGGTCGGGGCAATCCTGCGCCCTCTTGCCGGCGAAACCCCGTCCGTCACGGTGGGTGAGCGGACGACGGTCGCCGAAATAGCGCCGAGGTTTGCCGCCGCCGGCGCAATGATCGGCGTGGTCGATCAAGGCGGTACGCTGATCGGCGCCGTCCATCGCGACGACGTCGTCGAACTGATGATGCAGGGGTGAGCGTATGAGCACCATCCTGCCATCCATCGAGCCGCTTGCCCCATCGTCCGAGACCGGGACGGTCCCGGCACGACGGCTGTCGAGCCTCCTTCTCGCCCTGACGGCCGCCGCCTCGCTTGTTGCCTGGTGGGCCGGTCCGGCGATCGGAAAATGGGCCTTCGACTATCCCCGCGCATGGCAGATCCCGGCGGCTCGGCATATCGGCGGCTGGATGAAATGGCTGGTCAACGAGGCGAGCTTCGGCCTTTTCTCGTTTACCGATTTCACCCGCTTCCTGGCGGCGTTGATCGACATCCCCTACACGCTGGCGCTCAGCCTCTTGTCGACCGGCTTCCTGTCGGGACAGGGGTCGGCCGCCGTCCAGATCGTGCCGCCGCTGTCCTTTCTCGGTGTCATCGCCCTGGTCGGCCTGATGGGCTATCATGCCGGTGGCCGCCGGTTGTCGGCGCTGATGGTGTTCTGCTTCGGCTTCCTGGCCGTGTTCGGCCAATGGACCAGCGCCATGGTGACGCTGGCCTCGATCCTGGTCGCCGTGCCGATCGGCGTCGCCTTCGGTCTGTTGCTCGGCCTGCTCGCTTATCGCTTGCCGCTTTTCGAGCGGGCGATCACGCCCCTGCTTGACCTGATGCAGACCATCCCGATCTTTGCTTATCTCGTGCCGATCCTGTTCTTCTTCGGTTTCGGGCCCACGGCGGCGATTGTCGGCACCCTGATCTACGCCATGCCGCCCATGGTCCGCATCACGGTTCTCGGACTGCGCGCCGTTCCCTCCGAGATCCGCGATCTCGGCCACATGGTCGGCTGCTCGCGCCGCCAGATGACGTGGAAGGTCATGGTGCCGTCGGCATCCGATGCCCTGATGGTCGGCGTCAACCAGGTCATCATGCTCTCGCTCAACATGGTCATCATCGCCTCCATGATCGGGGCTGGCGGCCTCGGCTTCGATGTGCTCGCGGCGCTGCGGCGTCTCGACATCGGCGCCGGCCTCCAGGCCGGTTTCGCCATCGTTGCGCTGGCGGTTGCGCTCGATCGGCTGAGCCAGGCCTATGCGAAGAAGGCGGGAACCTCGGCACCGGCCGGCCTCTCCGGAAATCTCTTGCAGCGCCATCCCTATCTCATCGCATCCGTCGGCATGATCGGGATCGGCCTTGTCGCAAGTCTGCTCTCGCCACAGCTTGCGGCCTATCCGGAGGCGCTCACTCTCTCGACCGGCACGTTGTGGAACGAAGTCGTCAAATGGATCAACGTGAACTTCTTCGATGTCCTCGAAGCGGTGCGCACCACGATCCTCATCCATCTCCTCGTGCCGCTGAAACGCTTCCTCGGTGAACTGCCCTGGATCGGCGTCGTGGTTATGCTGGCGCTGGCCGGATACCGGCTCGGCGGCCTGCGTCTGGCTCTTATTTGCGGCGCGCTGTCTTTCCTCATTGCCGCCACCGGCCAGTGGGAAAAGGCCATGGTCACCGTCTATCTCTGCGGCATTGCCGTCGTGATCGCCAGCCTGATCGGCATCCCGATCGGCATTGTGGCGGCCGAGCGCGAGCGGCTGTGGCGCTGGCTGCAGGTGGTGATCGACACGCTGCAGACGCTGCCCTCCTTCGTCTATCTCATGCCGGCGGTCATGCTGTTTCGGGTGGGAGACTTCACGGCGCTGATCGCCATCGTCGCCTATGCTGTCGCGCCTGCCATCCGCTACACCGTGCTCGGTCTCGAACGGGTCGACCCGAAGGTCGTCGAGGCGGGGCGGGCCATGGGCTGCACGCCCTGGCAGATCCTCACGAAGATCAAGCTCAAGCTCGCGCTTCCCGAGATCATGCTCGGGCTCAACCAGACGATCATGTTCGCGCTGTCCATGCTAGTCATCACCGCGCTGGTCGGCACGCGCGATCTTGGCCAGGAGGTCTATATCGCCCTGACCAAGGCCGACACCGGTCGCGGTCTTGTCGCAGGCCTTGCCGTCGCCTTCATCGCCATCATCGCCGACCGGATGATCGCGGCGGGGGCGGCACGCGTCAGGGAGCGGATCGCATGAGCGTCCCGTCTATCGACAAGAGCCTGGAAGATCGCATCGCCGCTCTCCCCTGCTGGAACGGCAGGGTCGAGATATCCCCGCTCAAGGGTGGGCTGAGCAATGAGAGCTTCGTCGTCACCGACGCCTCCGGCCGGCATGTCGTGCGTTTCGGCACGGACTACCCGTTCCACCAGGTCTACCGCGACCGGGAGCTGATGACTGCGCAGGCGGCCCACGCTGCCGGCTTTGCGCCGCGGGTCGAATATGCCGAACCGGGCGTCATGGTGTCCGCCTTCCTGGACGCGAAGACCTTTTCGGGGGCTGATGTCGCTGCCGAGCGTCTGCGCGTGGCCCGCCTCTTGCGGCGGTTCCACGCGGAGATGCCGCACCATGTTTCGGGCGCCGGCTTTATGTTCTGGCCGTTCCATGTGGTGCGGGACTATGCGCGCACCCTTCAGGTTGGTGGCAGCCGGATGATCCCGGAGCTCGGCCGCTATCTGGCGCTTGCCGACGAATTGGAAGCAGTGCAGGCGCCGCTGCCGATCGTCTTCGCCCACAACGACCTTCTGCCGTCAAACGTCCTTGATGACGGCGAGAGGCTTTGGCTGATCGATTTCGAATATGCCGGCTTCTCGACCGCCATGTTCGATCTGGCCGGCGCCACCTCCAATGCCGGTCTGACACCCGACCAGTCGGAGGAGTTCCTCATCGCCTATTTCGGACGGGCGCCTTCGATCGAGATCCGCCGCTCGCTCGCCGCCATGCAATGCGCCTCGCTGCTGCGCGAGGCGATGTGGAGCATGACCTCCGAACTCTACCTCAATGCGCCGGGTGCCGACTATGTCGGCTACACGGCCGAAAACCTCACGCGCCTTCAAGAAGCGCTCGACCATTATCAATCTGTCTACGGGAAACACTCGTCATGACCCTGCCTTCACACGCCCAGATCGTCGTCATCGGCGGTGGCATCATCGGTTGCTCCACCGCCTATCACCTGGCAAAGGACCACAAGGCCGACGTTCTTCTGATCGAACAGGGCACGCTGACCTCCGGTTCGACCTGGCACGCGGCGGGCCTCGTCGGTCAGCTGCGTTCTTCGGCTTCGATCACGCGCGTGCTGAAATATTCGGTCGAGCTCTACAAGGGGCTCGAGGCCGAGACCGGACTTGCCACCGGCTGGAAGATGACCGGCTGCCTCAGGCTCGCCACCAACCAGGATCGCTGGACCGAGTTCAAGCGGCTCGCAACGACGGCCGGCAGCTTCGGCATGGACATGCATCTCATCTCTCCGCAAGAGGTGAAGCGAATGTGGCCGTTGATGCGGGTGGATGATCTCGTCGGCGCCAGCTGGTTGCCGACCGACGGACAGGCCAGCCCCTCCGACATCACCCAGTCGCTTGCCAAGGGCGCCCGCATGCACGGCGCAAAGATCGTCGAGAACGTGCGCGTGACCGGCTTCGAGATGAAGGACGGCCGCATCCTCAAGGTGAAGACGACCCAGGGCGACATTGCCTGCGAGAAGGTGGTCAACTGCGCCGGACAATGGGCCCGCCAGGTCGGCGACATGGCCGGCATCAATGTGCCGCTGCAGGCCGTCAAGCATCAGTACATCATCACCGAGAAGATCGAAGGCCTGTCCACCGACGCGCCGACGATCCGTGATCCGGATCGCAGGACCTATTTCAAGGAGGAGGTCGGCGGCCTCGTCATGGGCGGCTACGAGCCCAATCCGCAACCCTGGCTCACCGGCGACCTGCCGAACGACTGGGCCTTCCGTCTGTTCGATGATGATTTTGACCATTTCGAACAGCATATGATGCAGGCCATGGAGCGCGTTCCGGCGCTGGAAAAGGTCGGCGTCAAGCAGATGATCAACGGACCGGAGAGCTTCACGCCCGATGGCAATTTCATCCTCGGCGCCGCGCCAGAGTGCAAGAACATGTTCGTCGGTGCCGGCTTCAACGCCTTCGGCATCGCGTCCGGCGGTGGCGCCGGCTGGGTGCTGGCGCAATGGGTGGTCGATGGCGAAGCGCCGCTCGATCTCTGGGTCGTCGACATCCGCCGCTTTGCCGGCATGCACCGCGACCGCCAGTGGGTCTGCGACCGCACGCTCGAGGCCTACGGCAAGCACTACACCATAGCCTTCCCACATGAGGAATATGAAAGCGGCCGCCCGCGCCTCGTCTCGCCGCTCTACGCACGCCTGAAGGCGTCCGGCGCCGTGTTCGGCTCGAAACTCGGCTGGGAACGCCCCAACTGGTTTGCCCCGACCGGTGTGGAGCCGAAGGACGTCTATTCCATGGGCCGCCAGAACTGGTTTGAACCCGTCGGCGACGAACACCGGCATGTGCGTGAAGCGGTCGGCGTCTTCGACCAGTCCTCCTTCTCCAAATACGAGCTGTCCGGTCCCGATGCGCAGAAAGCGCTCGACTGGATCTGTGCCAACGACGTGTCGAAGCCGGTCGGTCGCCTGACCTATACCCAGCTGCTCAACACCCGCGGCGGCATCGAGGCCGACCTGACCGTTGCCCGCATCGCCGACGAGAAATTCTACATTGTCACCGGCACCGGCTTCCGCACCCATGACTATGGCTGGATCGCCGACCATATCCCGGACGGCCTCGACTGCACGCTCTCGGACATTACCGAGGAATGGGGCACGCTCTCGCTGATGGGACCGAAGGCGCGCGACGTGCTCTCCGCCGTGACTTCAGCCGACGTCTCGAATGCCGGCTTCCCGTTCGGCCATGTCCGCGAGATCCCGATCGCCGGCGCCACCGTCCGCGCGCTGCGCGTTACCTATGTCGGCGAGCTGGGCTGGGAGCTGCATATTCCGATCGCTGCGCTGGGCGAGGTCTATGATGCATTGATGGCGGCCGGCAGCGAACACGACATTCGTCCCATCGGCTATCGGGCGCTGGAATCGCTGCGGCTGGAAAAGGGCTACCGCGCCTGGAGTTCGGACATCACGCCGAACGACACGCCCTTCGAGGCGGGTCTCGGCTGGGCGGTCAAACTACGCAAGAACACCGATTTCCTCGGTCGCCAGGCACTTGAGAGCCTGGCCGGCCAGCCGCTGAAGAAGCGGCTGATGGGCTTTACCGTCGATGACCCGAGCGTCGTTCTGGCCGGTCGCGAAACCATCCTCAGAAACGGCGAGCCGGTCGGTTATCTCACCAGCGGCGGCTATGGCTACACGGTCGGAAAGAATATCGGCTACGGCTATGTCCGCAATGGCGACGGCGTCAGCGACGAATACCTGACGAGTGGAACCTATGAACTCGTCGTTGCGGCGGAAAAGACGCCGGCGACCCTTCACTTCGGGCCGATGTTCGACCCGGCGATGGACAAGATCAAGGCCTGAGGGTTCGACATGTCATTCCGCGCAGATCGTCACGTCCATATTCTGATCATCGGCGGCGGTGCCATCGGCACCTCTGTCGCCTACCATCTCGCCCGCGACGGCGCCCGGGACGTGCTTTTGGTCGAGAAGGCCATGCTCACCCATGGCTGCACCTGGCATGCCGCAGGCCTCGTGGGCCAGCTGCGCGGAAAGCGCAACCTCACGAGACTGATGCAGAACTCGGTCGCCGTCTTTGATCGCCTCGAAGAGGAGACGGGCCAGCACATCGCCTGGAAAAAGGTCGGGTCGTTGCGCCTGGCCGGCAGCCCCGAGCGCTGGAGCGAGATCCGCCGCTCCATGACCCAGGCCAAGAGCTTCGGCGTCGAATGCTATTCGCTCTCGGCCGACGAGGCCGCGAGTCGCTTCCCGTATATCGTCAAGGACGGCATCGAGGGCGCCGCCTTCATTCCGGGCGACGGTTATATCGATCCCTATTCTCTGACGATGGCCTATGCACGCGGCGCGCGGATGAATGGGGCAAAAATCGAGGAAGGCGTCACCGTCGAGGAAATCGTTGTCCAGAACCGCCGCGCCGTCGGTGTGGTGACGAACGGCGGAAACATATCCTGCGATATTCTTGTCAACTGCGCAGGCCTGTGGGCCAAGCGCGTGGGCGAGATGGCGGGCGTGCCGCTGGCCGCGGGCGTGGTGGAGCACCAGTATTTCCTCACCGAAAAGAAGCTCACCCTGCCGCCGGATCTCACCACGCTTCGCGATCCGGACAACAATTTCTATCTGAAGCCTGATACGGGCTCGTTCGCCATCGGCGGCTGGGAGGATGGCACCAAGGGTTGCTGGCGCGGCAAGCCGCCCGTCGACTTCGGTCGCGAACTGTTCGAACCCAATTGGGAGCGGCTTGAGCTTTTCGCGCTTCCGACAGCAACCCGTATCCCGGCCCTGAACGAGATCGGCATCCAGACGGTCATCAACGGCCCGATCCCGGTGTCCTTCGATGGCGAGCCGATCATGGGTCTGGCGCCGGAACTCGACAATTTCTACGTGGCCTGCGGCTTCACCGCCGGCATCGCGGCTTCCGGCGGCGCGGGTCTTGCGCTGTCCAACCTCATCCTGCATGGCGATGCCGGCATGGATCTCTGGCCCTTCGACGTGCGCCGGTTCGGCGCCGTTCACGCCCAGGGGCGCTATCTGGAAGAAAGGGCTATCGAGGCCTATGGCGCCTATTACAAGGTCCACTGGCCGGGCGAGGAGGCCCATGCGGTGCGTGGGCTGCGACGCTCGCCGCTGCATGACACGCTCGCGAAGAACGGTGCGGTGTTCGGTTCCAAGTTCGGCTGGGAGCGTCCGAACTGGTTTGCGCCCGCGGGATCCGAGGGCAGGGACGTTCCCTCCTTCGAGGACAAGCCGAACTGGTTCGATGCCGTCGGCGCGGAGGTGAAGGCGATCCGCGAGCGTGCCGCCCTGATCGACCAGTCTTCCTTCTCCAAGTTCGAGATCAGTGGTCCCGGTGCCCTGGCGGCCATGCAGAACATTGCCGCCAACGACCTGTCCGGCCCGCCGGGCAAGGCGGTCTATACCCAGTTGTGCAACGACCGTGGCGGGATCGAGGCGGACGTCACCATCATCCATCTGGCCGATGATCTTCTCTACCTGATTACCGGCTCCGGCTTCGGCGTGCGCGACGGCAACTGGGTCTCGCGTCACCTGCCCGACGGCGTCAGTCTGCGGGACGTGACCAACCGCTTCGCGACCCTCAACATCTGCGGGCCGCGCGCGAGAGAGATCCTGCAGAGCGTGTCCGACGACGATCTGTCGAACGCGGCCTTCCCCTTCCTGTCGGTGAAACGCATCGAGGTGGGTGCCGCAACCGCGCTTGCCGTACGTATCGGCTATGTCGGCGAACTCGGCTACGAGCTCTACATCGACCAGGACTACGCCGCCCATGTCTACGACACGCTGAAGGCGGCCGGCGAACCGTTTGGCATCGCCGATGCCGGTTACCGCGCCATCGACGCGGCGCGTATGGAGAAGGGTTATCTCTACTGGTCGGGTGACATCACTCCCGACTACAACCCTTATGAGGCGGGACTCGGCTTCTGTGTCGCGCTCGACAAGGGTGACTTCATCGGGCGCGATGCCCTGATGGCGATCAAGGACGAGGGCGTTAAGCGCAAGCTCGTCTCCTACACCGTCGAGGGTTTTGCCCCCTTCCACGGCGGCGAGGCGGTCCTGCTTGATGGAAAGGTCGTCGGCTCCACGGCCAGTACCGGCTACGGTTATACCCTCGGCAAGACCATTGCGTTCGGCTACCTGCCGGCGGAGATTGCCGGCGGCGAGGCCTTCGAGATCGAGGCCTTCGGCAAGACTTATGCGGCACGCCGGGGCGCGCGCACCCTGTATGACCCGAAGATGGAGAGGCTGAAGGCATGAGTGCAGACGCCGAGATCGCGTTGGCCCGGGAAGCGCTGAAGACCATCCCGCTGCTGGCCGACTATGACGGTCCGATCGAGCGACTGGGTGGACTGACCAACCTTGTCTTCCGCCTCGGCGACCACTGCCTGCGCATCCCCGGCAGAGGGACCGAGGAATATATCGATCGGGCCAATGAGATGGTGGCGACCCTTGCCGTTGCCAATGTCGGCGTGAGCCCGCAGATCGCCTATGCCGACCCGAAGACCGGCGTCTTCGTCTCCCGTTTCATCGACGGTGCGACCACGATGACGCCGGAGCGGTTTCGCTCGAGGCCAGGGGCCGCAGCCCGCGCCGGGTTGGCATTCCGCAGGCTGCACGACAGCGGCGCCATCTTTCCGGCACGCTTCGAACTGTTTGCGATGATCGACAGCTATCTTGCCATCCTGGCGACCAAGGACGTGGCCCTGCCGCCCGGTTATCACGACGTGCTCAAGGCGGCAGAGGGCGTGCGGGCAGCCCTTTCGGCCCACCCGCTGCCGAATGTCGCCTGTCATTGCGATCCGCTGTGCGAGAATTTTCTCGATACCGGCGATCGCATGTGGATCGTCGACTGGGAATATTCCGGGATGAACGATCCGATGTGGGATCTCGGCGACCTTTCGGTCGAGGGCGGCTTCGGCCCCGACGAGGAGGAGAACATGATCCGCGCCTATTTCGGGGGTGAGCCGGCGCCCGCCGAACGCGGCCGCATCGTCATCTACAAGGCAATGTGCGATCTGCTGTGGACCTTGTGGGGACTGATCCAGCTCGCCAACGACAATCCCGCCGACGACTTCCGCGCCTATGCGGACAACCGCTTTGCCCGCTGCCGGGCACTCATGGACACGCCCGCCTTCGCTGAGGCGGTGAAAACGGTGGCGGCGGGCTGATGTCCGCCGGCTAGACCTTGCGGGCGTTATCGATCGCCCAGCGGATATACTCCAGCATGAGCTCCTTCTCGAAGCGACGGAAGCCGGTAAACAGCGCCTGATCCGCCTCGTCTGCGGCCGCAAGCGCATCTTCCTTCATGCCTCGTGCCTTGTCGGTCAGAAAGACAAGCTGGGCTCTGCGGTCGCTCGGGTGAGGGCGGCGCTCGATCAGCCCGTCGCGTTCCATTCGCGAGAGCGTGTTGGCCATGGTCGCCTGTTCGATGTCGACCCGGTCGAGCAGCTGCTTCTGGGTGAGGCCCTCTTCGTTCCATAGCTCGATCAGGATCGGCAGCTGTCCGGCCGAAAAACCCAGTTTCGCCGCACGCACCTGCAGGGCGCGGGCAAATCCCTTGGCCAGCTGGCCGGCGAGATAGGTGGCGGAATCGGAACGATTTTGAGCCATGCCAATCGATAGGCCTGTTTTAGCCCTCCCTCAAGGATAAATCGCAGGCGATCCAGTTTGGAGGGCGGCCTTTTTGGGACTTTGTCTGGCTTGGAGTTTACCCTGGACACGAAGAAGCCGCCATGGCTTGGAGGCGGACGCCATGGCGGCTTCGAAATGAGGGACAAAGGCCCGGAGAGGGGGATAAGGCCTTTGTCCAGTCTGAAGCGGCGGGGGACGAGCCTCTTTCAGACTGCGGCGTGATCAGGCGCCGGTGACTATGAAATGTGCGGTGAAATATGGTTTTTCAAGGGAAGTCGGGATTACAAATTCGTAACGTTTGCGTGTTCGGTGACCTTCCCCGCCGGCGAACTTTATATGGACGGCTCCGGCGCCCCGCGCTATCCATGCCGACATGAAAAAAGGCGATCATCTCTTCCTCGTCGACGGCTCGGGCTTCATTTTCCGTGCCTTCCACGCCCTGCCCCCGCTGACGCGCAAGTCCGACGGCTTGCCGGTCGGTGCGGTCTCGGGCTTCTGCAACATGCTGTGGAAGCTCCTGACGGATGCGCGCGATACCAGCGTCGGCGTGACGCCCACCCATTTCGCGGTCATCTTCGACTATTCCTCGAAGACCTTCCGCAAGGAACTCTATCCCGACTACAAGGCCAACCGTTCGGCGCCGCCGGAGGAGCTGGTCCCGCAATTCGGCCTGATCCGCGAGGCAACGCGCGCCTTCAATCTGCCCTGCCTCGAAACGGAAGGCTTCGAGGCGGACGATCTCATCGCCACCTATGCCCGCAAGGCCGAGGCGATCGGCGCCGATGTCACCATCATCTCCTCCGACAAGGATCTGATGCAGCTCGTGACCCCCATGGTCCACATGTATGACAGCATGAAGGACAAGCAGATCGGCATTCCCGACGTCATCGAGAAATGGGGCGTGCCGCCGGAAAAGATGATCGACCTGCAATCGCTGACGGGCGATTCGACCGACAATGTTCCCGGCGTGCCCGGAATCGGTCCGAAGACGGCGGCCCAGCTGCTGGAGGAATTCGGTGACCTCGACACGCTGCTGGCCCGCGCCGGCGAGATCAAGCAGGTCAAGCGGCGTGAAAACATCATCGCCAATGCCGATCTCGTGCGCCTGTCGCGCGAGCTGGTGACGCTGAAGACGGACGTGCCTCTGGACGTGCCGCTCGACGCCCTGGTTCTGGAAAACCAGGACGGGCCGAAGCTCATCGGCTTCCTGAAGACGATGGAATTCACCACGCTGACGCGGCGTGTCGCCGATGCCTGCGGCTGCGATGCCTCGGTGATCGATCCGGCGCCGGTAAAGGTCGAGTGGGGTCCGGCAGCGCACGGACCGGATCTCGATGCGGCGGCTCCCGCCGATGCCACAGCCGCTCCTTCGTCGGCTGCCAAGACGGCTGCAGCGCCGGCCGCAGCCGCCCCGGGCTATCCGACGCCCGCCGATCTCGTGGCGGCCCGTGCGCAGGCCTTCCACGGCAAAGCGATCGATACTACTGCCTACCAGGCCATCCGCGATCTCGATACGCTGAAGGCCTGGATCGATGCCGCGCGCGAAACCGGCCTCGTCGCCTTCGACACGGAGACCACCTCCATCGACCCCATGCTGGCCGAACTCGTCGGTTTTTCGCTGGCGATCGCCGACAACGGCGAGCGATCGGGTTCGACGGACATTCGTGCCGCCTATGTTCCGCTCGCCCACAAGACCGGCCGTGACGACCTGTTCAGCGACGGCCTGAAGCTGGCCGAGGGCCAGATTCCGATGGCTGAGGCGCTGGAGGCGCTGAAAGGTCTGCTCGAAGACCCGTCGATCCTCAAGGTCGCGCAGAACCTCAAATACGACTACCTGCTGATGAAGCGCTACGGCATCGTCATCAAGGGTTTCGACGATACCATGCTGATCTCTTACGTGCTCGATGCGGGCAAGGGCAATCACGGCTTGGACGGGCTCTCCGAACGCTGGCTGGGTCACACGCCGATCGCCTACAAGGACGTGGCCGGTTCCGGCAAATCCTCCGTCACCTTCGATCATGTCGATATCGACAAGGCGACCGCCTATGCCGCAGAGGATGCCGACGTGACGCTGCGTCTTTGGATGGTGCTGAAGCCCCGGCTGGCTGCCGAAAGGCTGACCCGCATCTACGAGCGGCTGGAACGGCCCCTGATCCCGGTGCTTGCCGACATGGAGGAACGCGGCATCTCGATCGACCGGCAGATCCTGTCGCGGCTGTCGGGCGAGCTTGGCCAGAAGGCGGCGGCGTTCGAGGACGAGATCTACGAGCTTTCCGGCGAGCGTTTCAACATCGGCTCGCCCAAGCAGCTCGGCGATATCCTGTTCGGCCGCATGGGACTGCCCGGCGGCTCCAAGACCAAGACCGGCCAGTGGTCGACCTCGGCGCAGGTGCTGGAAGATCTAGCGGCCGAAGGCGCGCCGCTGCCGCGCAAGATCGTAGACTGGCGACAGCTGACCAAGCTGAAATCGACCTATACGGATGCGCTTCCGGGCTTCGTGCACCCCGAGACCAAGCGGGTTCATACCAGCTATTCGCTGGCGTCGACCACCACCGGCCGCCTGTCGTCCTCCGAGCCGAACCTGCAGAACATTCCGGTGCGCACCGCCGAAGGCCGCAAGATACGCACCGCCTTCGTCTCGACGCCGGGCCACAAGCTCTTGTCGGCCGACTACAGCCAGATCGAACTGCGCGTGCTCGCCCATGTGGCCGAGATTCCGCAGCTTCGCCAGGCCTTCGCCGACGGCATCGACATTCATGCGATGACAGCCTCGGAAATGTTCGGCGTGCCGGTCGAGGGCATGCTGTCGGAAGTCCGCCGTCGCGCCAAGGCCATCAATTTCGGCATCATCTACGGCATCTCCGCCTTTGGCCTGGCGAACCAGCTCGGCATCGAGCGGTCCGAGGCCGGCGACTACATCAAGAAGTATTTCGAGCGCTTTCCGGGCATCAAGGACTACATGGAAAGCACCAAGGCGTTTGCCCGCGAAAACGGCTATGTCGAAACGATCTTCGGCCGTCGCGCCCATTATCCGGAAATCAAGTCGTCCAATCCGTCCATGCGCGCCTTCAACGAGCGGGCCGCGATCAATGCGCCGATCCAGGGCTCGGCCGCCGACATCATCCGCCGGGCCATGATCAAGGTCGAGCCGGCGCTGAAGGCCGCTGGCCTTCACGAGCGGGCCCGCATGCTGCTGCAGGTCCATGACGAACTGATCTTCGAGGTTGAGGACGACGTGATCGACGCCGCTTTGCCGATCATCGTCCAGACGATGGAGCATGCCGCCATGCCGGCGGTCTCTATGCGCGTGCCGCTCAAAGTCGACGCCCGCGCCGCCCACAATTGGGACGAGGCGCACTGACGACGTCAGATCAGCGGGGCGCGGGCCGCAACATGGTTGCGGATCGTCTGCTTGAGCAGGTCGAGCGCGGCGCTGGGTTCCATATTGGCCTGGGTGGTGAAGCCGACGGCGCCCCGGGTTTCGCGCATGTCGATGTCGAGCGCGGCCAGGCGGCCGCTTTCCAAGTCGTCCGCCACCACCCCGCGGGAGATGAACCACACGGCCTTGTGCCGGATGACGAAGGCGCGGCCGAAGGAATCGGACACCGTTTCCACCGTGTCGGGCAGGTCCGGAATGCCGTTGCTCAACAGCAGCCGGTCGACATAGGGACGGATCACCGACCCCTTGTTCGGCACCAGCACGGTATAGCTTGCCAGCGCCCCGAGCGTGAAGTTGCGCCGGGCGAGAAGCGGATGATCGGGCGCGACGATCACCGCGACCTCCTCGCTGTAGAGCGGCTCGAAGAACAGGCCGGTCATCAGCTCGGGAGCCGCCAGTCGCCCGACCACCAGATCCAGTTCGCCGAGACGCAGCGAATTGAGGAGTGTCCGATTTTCGCCGCTGGCGATCGTCACCTTGCTGCCGGTACCGCTTGCGAGGAACTCCGCGACCGCGTCGGGCATGAAGGACGCCGAGGCCGTCGGCAGGGTGCCGATGCGCAGCGGCGGGCCTTCGAACTTCATCGCCTGGGCCAGCGTGTCGACACCGCGCTGCACCGCCGCCAGGCTTTCGGCGGCATGTTTCAGGAACACCTCGCCGAAATGCGAAATCCGGATGCCGCGCCCCTCCTTTTCCAGAAGCGCGATGCCGAGGATCTGCTCGAGTTCGCGCACCGTCCGCGTGACCGCCGGCTGGGTGATCGAAAGGGCATCGGCCGCCTTGCCGACGCTGCGCTGGCGTGCGACCTCAAGCAGGGTCTGCAAGTGTCGAAACTTGATCCGCTGATCCATGAATCATGCCAATATGGTTATCAATGAGAGCGGAAATATCATTTTACCCGCCAAAATGCATCGAATAACTTTCACCACGAGGAGAACCCCATGGCCTTTGCCACCATCAACGGAATTACGGTCCATTACGAATTGCTCGGAGAACCCGACGCGAAGAACCTCGTCGTCTTCTCCAATTCGCTGGGCACCGATTTCCGCATCTGGCTGCCGCTGTTCGACGAGATCAGCGACGACATTTCCGTCCTGCTCTACGACAGCCGTGGCCACGGCCTGACCGGCGGCGCGGAGAGCCCCTTCGGCATGAATGATCTGGTCGAGGACCTGGTCGCACTGGTCGAGCATGTCGGCATCAAGCGGGCGGCCTTCTGCGGCCTCTCGGTCGGCGGTCTGATTTGCCAGGGCCTGTGGCAGAAGCGCCCGGATCTCGTGAAGAAGCTGATCCTGTGCGACACCGCTCCGAAGATCGGCACCGTCGACGTCTGGAACGCGCGCATTGACGCGATCGCCAAGGGCGGTCTGGAAAGCATAGCCGACAATGTGATGGAGCGCTGGTTCACACCGGACTTCCATGAGGAACGGGCCGACGAGCTTGCCGGTTACCGCACCATGCTGTGCCGCCAGTCGGCTGCCGGCTACGCCTCGACCTGCAAGGCCATCCGCGACAGCGACTTCACCAACGGACTGTCGACGATTTCGGTGCCCGTTCTGTGTGTCGTCGGCGACCAGGATGGCTCGACGCCGGTCGAGATCGTCAAGGCGGCGGCCGATGGCATCAAGGGCGCCCGTTTCGAGGTGATCGAAGGCTGCGGACATATCCCTTGCGTCGAACAGCCCGAAGCCTTGGCCGAACTCCTGCAGACTTTCCTGAAGAAGGCGTAAAGCACCGACATGAATGACACCCCGGACAAGTCCTCCCGCTATCATCAGGGCATGGCGACCCGCCGCAGCGTGCTGGGCGACCGCTATGTGGATCAGGCCCAGACGTCGAAGACCGCCTTTGACGAGCCGTTCCAGGACCTGATCACGGAGGCTGCCTGGGGTCATGTTTGGTCGCGGCCCAACTGGACGAAGCGCGAACGCTCCATGGTGACCATCGCGCTTCTCGCCGCGCTCGGCCACGACGAGGAGGTGGCCATGCATGTCCGGGCGACGAGGAACACCGGGGCGACGGCGGACGACATCATGGAGGCGCTCCTGCATGTGGCGATCTATGCCGGCGTGCCGGCGGCCAACCACGCGATCAAGATCGCCAAGGCCGCACTGAAGCAGATGGAAGAGGACAGCGAGAGGGAGGAAGCACGATGACCAACGCCAAACCAGAAACGGGGGTTTTCTTCCCCCGCGACCGTGACATGCATCCACCGGCCTATACGCCGTGGTACAAGACCACCGTGCTGCGCTCGCCGCAGCGCGCGCTGATCTCGCTCGAGGGCACGAAGAGCGAGATCACCGGCCCGGTCTTCGGCCACAACATGCTCAACGAGTTCGACAATGACCTGATCGTCAATTATGCCCGGCCCGGCGAAAGCCCGATCGGCCAGCGCATTCTCGTCCACGGCCGCGTCATCGACGAGCGTGGGAAGGGTGTGGCCGGGGCGCTGGTGGAGTTCTGGCAGGCCAATGCCGGTGGCCGATATCGCCACAAGAAGGATACCTATCTTGCGGCGCTTGATCCGAATTTCGGCGGCGTCGGCCGCACGATTGCCGACGAGGACGGCTATTACTGGTTCAAGACCATCAAGCCGGGTCCCTATCCCTGGCCGAACGGCGTGAACGACTGGCGCCCGGCGCATATCCATTTCTCGATCTTCGGACACGGCTTCTCGCAGCGCCTGATTACCCAGATGTATTTCGAGGGTGACCCGCTGATCTGGATCTGCCCGATCGTCAAGACGATCCCGGACAAGGCCGCGATCGAGCGTCTGATCGCGCCGCTCGATATGAACGCGACCATGCCGCACGACATGCGCGCCTACAAGTTCGACATCGTCCTGCGCGGGCGTCGCTCGACGCTGTTCGAAAACCGCCTGGAGGGGAACTGACCATGGTACAGCCGCTCAACTACCTGAAGGAATCCCCGTCGCAGACGGCCGGTCCCTATGTGCATATCGGCTGCACGCCGAACTTCGCCGGCATCCACGGCATCTTCGACAAGGATCTCGGCTCCGGCCCGCTCGTCAATGACAAGACGCGCGGTGAGCGCATCACCATTCGCGGCCGGGTCATCGACGGTTCGGGTACGCCGCTGAAGGACGCTCTCGTCGAGATCTGGCAGGCCGACGCCGACGGCTTCTACAACAGTCCGTCCGAAACGCGAGGCAAGGCCGATCCCAACTTCCTCGGTTGGGGACGTTGCCCGGCCGACATGGAAACGGCCGAATATGTCTTCGAGACGATCAAGCCGGGCCGCGTCCCCTTCTCGGACGGCCGGTTGATGGCGCCGCATATCACGGTCTGGATCGTCGCGCGCGGCATCAATATCGGGCTGCATACCCGCATGTATTTCGCTGACGAGGCCGAGGCCAATGCGGCCGATCCGATCCTCGCCCGCATCGAGCACAAGGTTCGCGTCCCGACCCTGATCGCCGCGCGCGAGGGCGACGGTTACCGCTTCGATGTGCATCTCCAGGGCGAGAACGAAACGGTGTTCTTCGACATCTGAAGGCCAATCGAGATCAAGGCGGCGCGCGGACATGGTGCGCCGCCAATTTCGCTCTCAGGTCAGAACCTGCGCCAGTTCTGCCTGGACCCGGCGAAGCGCCGGCAGATAGCGCTCCGCCAGCACCGAGACGGGTTCGGCGCCGGCGCTGAGCCCGACATTCAAGGCGGCGACTGTCTGTCCCCGGGCGTTGGTCAAGGGCACGGCGATCGATCGCAGACCGAGCTCCACTTCCTGGTCGATCAGCGCATAGCCCTGCGCGCGCGTCTCCGTCAGAATGGCGGACAAGGCATCAAGGTCGGTCACGGTCAGGGGCGTGCGCGAAGGTCGGGGGGCGGCTTCAAGGATCTGCCGCGCCTCGGCGAGGGGGAGGGCGGCGAGCAGCACCCGCCCCATGGATGTGCAATAGGTCGGCAGGCGTGACCCCGGCATCAGCGCAATCGACATCACGCGCTTCTGCGCGGCGCGCGCCACATAGACGATCTCGCTTTCATCGAGGATCGAGACCGAGGTGCTCTCGCCGATCTCCTGGGAGAGGCGGTCGAGCACTGGCTGCACGATGCGCGGCAGTGGCATGGCGGCGAGACAGCCGGTTCCCAGTCTGAGCACGCGTGGCGTCAGCGTGAAGAACTTGCCGTCATAGGCGGCATAACCCATCTCCGAAAGCGTCAGCAGGCAGCGGCGCGTGGTTGCCCGGTCGAGCGCCGCCGTCTCGGCCGCCTCGGAGATCGAAAGGCGCGGCCGTTCGGCACTGAAGGCTTCGACCACCTTCAGTCCCTTCATCAGTCCGCCCATAAGGTCGCGTTCCTTGGTCATTTCTGCGCTCGTCGGTTTGTGCGATAATCGAACAAAAGTCATATATCGCACAAACCGATTGCCGTCGAGCCTGCCTCCGCCTAACTTTCACGGCGAGGCGGCAGGGCAGACAGCAGAAGCCCGGCCGATATGGAGGTTCACGAATGGACAAGACAGTTTCGCATGCGGCGGCAGCCATTGCCGAGATCGGCGACGGTGCGACCGTGATGATCGGCGGCTTCGGAGGGTCCGGCGCGCCGATCGAGCTCATTCACTCACTGATTGACAAGGGCCCCAAGGACCTGACGGTCATCAACAACAATGCCGGCAACGGACGCATCGGCATTGCCGCGATGATCGACGCCGGCATGGTGAAGAAGATGATCTGCTCCTTCCCGCGCTCGACCGATCCGCGGGCCTTCACCGACCGCTATCTCGCCGGGCAGATCGAACTGGAACTCGTGCCGCAGGGCACGCTTGCCGAGCGTATCCGCGCAGGCGGAGCCGGCATTCCGGCCTTCTACACCCCGACCGCCTACGGCACCGAACTTGCCAAGGGCAAGCCGGTCGCGGAATTCGACGGACGGCCCTATGTCCAGGAACGCTGGCTGAAGGCGGACTTCGCCATCGTTAAGGCCGCGGTCGGCGACACCCATGGAAACCTGACCTACAACAAGGCCGGCCGGAACTTCAATCCGCTGATGTGCATGGCGGCGGCCAAGACGATTGCCCAGGTATCCCGGCTCGTCCCGGCCGGCGGCATCGACCCCGAACATGTCATCACGCCTGGCATCTTCGTCAACTCCGTTGTCGAGATCGCCGACCCCAAGCAGGAAGAAGACCTCATTCGAGCCGGAGTGGCCTACGCATGACCATCGACACGCGCGAAGACATCAAGCTCTCCAACGCCCAGATCGCCTGGCGTGCCGCCCAGGACATCGCCGACGGCGCCTATGTCAATCTCGGCATCGGCTTTCCCGAAATGGTCGCCCGCTATCAGCCGGCGGGCCGTGAGGCGATCTTCCACACGGAAAACGGCATCCTCAACTTCGGTGAGCCGCCGCCGGCCGGACAGGAAGACTGGGACCTGATCAATGCGGGCAAGAAGGCGGTGACGCTGAAGCCCGGTGCCTCCTTCTTCCATCATGCAGACAGTTTCGCCATGGTCCGGGGCGGCCATCTCGACGTGGCCATTCTCGGCGCCTACCAGGTGGCGCAGAACGGCGATCTGGCCAATTGGCGGGTCGGCAGCAAGGGTGTGCCGGCCGTGGGCGGCGCCATGGATTTGGTGCACGGCGCAAAGCAGGTCTTCGTCATCACCGAGCACGCGACCAAGAATGGCGAGCCGAAGCTGGTGGACAAATGCAGCTTCCCGCTGACGGGTGTCGGCTGCATCACCCGCGTCTATACGAGCCACGCCGTCGTCGATATCGTCAAGGGCCGCTTCGTGGTGCGCGAAAAGCTCGCCGGCATGACCATGGAGGAGCTGCAGGCCATGACGGGGGCTCCCCTGCATGTCGATGGCCCCGTGGCCGATCTCGTGGTACCTGAACTGCAAGGATGATGTGATGACCGAAGCCTTTATCTGCGATTATGTCCGCACGCCCATCGGCCGCTTCGGCGGCGCGCTCTCGTCGGTCCGCGCCGACGATCTTGGTGCGGTGCCGCTGAAAGCGCTGATGGAGCGGCATGCGGGCCTCGATTTCGATGCGGTCGACGACGTCATCTTCGGCTGCGCCAACCAGGCCGGTGAGGATAATCGCAATGTCGCCCGCATGTCGCTGCTGCTCGCCGGACTGCCGCTCAGCGTCGGCGGAACGACGATCAATCGCCTCTGCGGATCCGGCATGGATGCGGTCATTGCCGCGGCGCGGGCAATCAAGGCGGGCGAGGCGGAACTGATGATCGCCGGCGGCGTGGAAAGCATGTCGCGCGCGCCCTTCGTCATGCCCAAGGCCGAAACCGCCTTCTCGCGCCATGCCGAGATCCACGACACGACCATCGGCTGGCGCTTCATCAACCCATTGATGAAGAAGCAGTATGGCGTCGATTCGATGCCGGAGACAGGCGAGAATGTCGCCGAGGAGTTCTTCGTCAGCCGCGAGGACCAGGATGCCTTCGCGCTGAGATCGCAGGCCAAGGCAGCGGCGGCCCAGGAGAACGGCCGGCTCGCGCGGGAAATCGTCCCTGTCACCATCCCGCAGCGCAAGGGAGAAGCCATTATCGTCGATCGCGACGAACATCCGCGAGCAACGACCATGGAGGCGCTGGCCAAGCTCGGAACGCCCTTCAAGCGCGAGGGCGGCACCGTCACGGCCGGCAACGCCTCCGGCGTCAATGACGGCGCCGCAGCGCTGATCATCGCCTCGGAGGATGCCGCGCGCAAGCATGGTCTGACGCCGATCGCCCGGGTGCTCGGCGGAGCGGTTGCCGGCGTTGCGCCGCGCATCATGGGCATCGGCCCGGCGCCCGCCTCGCAGAAACTGATGGCGCGGCTCGGCCTGCGCGAGGACCAGTTCGACGTCATCGAGCTCAACGAGGCCTTCGCCTCACAGGGGCTTGCGACGCTTCGGCTCCTCGGGATTGCCGACGACGATCCGCGCGTCAACCGCAATGGCGGCGCGATCGCCCTTGGTCATCCGCTCGGCATGTCGGGGGCCCGCATCACCGGAACGGCAGCGCTCGAACTGTCGCTCACCGGCGGCCGCTATTCGCTCTCGACCATGTGTATCGGTGTCGGACAGGGCATTGCGGTCGCTCTGGAGCGGGTCTGAACCATGGCTCTGTCGCCGCTTTCCTATCACGCCCGCCTTCTCGCCGATCAGGAGGTCGCGCAGCTCCTGGGCGGCGAGGCCGACATCGCCGCCATGGTCGCGTTCGAAGGTGCCCTTGCCAGGGTGGAGGCCAGGGAGGGACTGATTGGCGCAGATCAGGCGGCCGCAATCGGCTCGGCGCTCGAACACTTTCGGCCCGACATGGAGCGTCTGGCGCAGGCGACATTGAAGGATGGCGTGCCGGTTCCGGATCTGGTGGCGCAGATGCGCGCCGGGATGGACCCGAAGGCCGCGCCCTTCCTGCATTTCGGCGCGACCTCCCAGGACGTGGTCGATACCGCTTTGGCCTTGAAGCTGAAGCCCGTGCTGGCGCTGCTGAAACAGCGTCTCGACGCGGTCGATGCCGCACTGTCCACCCTGATTGACCGTTTCGCAGACCGGCCGCTGATGGCCCGCACGCGCATGCAGTCGGCCATCATGATCACCGTGGGCGACAGGCTCAAGGTCTGGCGCGGCATGCTGCAGGAGGTTGCCGCAGCCCTTCCGGCCATGGCCGATCGGATGCTCATCCTGTCGCTGGCCGGTGCCGCCGGTTCGGCGGAAAAATTCGGTGATCGCATCGCGCCGGTGCGGACGGCCCTGGCGGACGAGCTCGGGCTGTCGGTGCCCCCCGGCGTGCCCCATGCGGATCGCGACCGCATCGCCGATTTCGGCTCCTGGCTCTCGCGCACCACAGGCGCGCTCGGCAAGATCGGCATGGACATTGCGCTGATGGCGCAGAACGGTGTCGGCCAGATCGCGCTTTCGGGCGGGGGTGGCTCGTCGGCCATGCCGCACAAGCAGAATCCGGTTCTCGCCGAGGTTCTCGTCGCGCTCGCCCGTTACAACGCCACCCAGCTCTCCGGTCTGCACCAGGCTCTGGTGCATGAACAGGAGCGCTCCGGCAGCGCCTGGACGCTGGAATGGTTGATCCTGCCACCGATGATCGAAGCGACCGCAACGGCGCTTGCCCATGCGGCGACATTGCTTGCCGCCGTCGAACGCATCGGCGAGCCCGACTAGAAAGACGCGTTCAGATGGTGGAGCGTTCGCCGAGTTTCGCCTCGAGCACGGCGATGAGCCGGGCCCCGGCATCGGCGAGCGCGCCACTGTTGTCGATCTCGATGACGGGATAGTCGCCTTCGACCTTCAGCGAGCCGCGATTCAGGCGCCGGAGGATATCTTCCCGGCTTTCGCGGCCGCGGGAGACGAGGCGTTCCGCCAGCACTTCGGGCGCTGCGGTGATGTTGACGACAAGCAGCGACGGAAAGGCCCTGGCCCAGTCCGGCAGCGCCGAGCGCGAACCGTTGGCGATGACCAGATGACCGAGCGCCAGTTTTTCCTGCACGGAAGCCGGAATGCCGTAGCTCAGGCCGTGGGCGTCCCAATCGACCGCAAAGGCGCCCTGCGCGCGCATCGCGTCGAAGTCTGCCTGGGATACGCAGATATGGTCTTCCCCGCCCGCGTCGGCGGGCCGGGTTATGACCCGCCGGACGAAATGCACGTCCGGCTGGCCGGCAAAATGTGTCTGGGCGATATGCAGAAGGCTGTCCTTGCCCGCCCCGCTCGGGCCGACGACGGCCACCATCGTGCCCAAAGCGGTCTTGTTCGGCGGGATGGACGGCGAGTTCTCCATCAGGCGACCCTGCGCCCTTCGCGCCAGACGGCCCGCACGACCGGGACACCCTCCTGGCGATGGACCCGTACGAGATCGGCACGAAGGCCGGGCGCGATGCGACCGCGGTCGCCAAGTCCAACAGTGCGCGCCGGCGTGGCCGTGACCATGGCGAGCGCCTGCGGCAGGCTGATCTCTTCAAAGTCGTCGGCAAGCACGAAGGGTGCGTGCAGGAGGCTCAGCGGCACATAGTCGGAGGATAGCACGTCGAGCACGCCGCGGCTGGCGAGATCGCGGGCCGCGATATTGCCGGAATGCGACTTGCCCCGCACCACGTTCGGCGCGCCCATCAGCACGCTCATGCCGGCGGCATGCGACGCATCCGCTGCCTCAAGGCTGGTGGGGAATTCCGCAAGCTTGACGCCGTAGCCTTTCGCCTCCTCGACGTGGTCGAGGGTCGCGTCGTCATGGCTGGCGACGGTGATGCCGCGTGCGGCGCAGACACGTGCCAGCGCGTCGCGATGAGGGCCAGCATACTGAGCCGAGGATTCCTGGCGGCGGGCGACGAAGTGGGCGAATGCCTCGTCCGACAGGCCGCGCTTGGTCTTGTAGTAGAGCGTGTACTGCTCCATCGTCTGGAACTGCCGCTGGCCCGGGGCGTGATCCATCAGCGAGACCAGCCGAACATAAGGGTCGTTCTCGAAATCGGCGAAATGGTCGAGCACGTCGGCGGCCGAAACCTCGCAACGCAGGTGGATCAGGTGCTCGGCCCGCAGTCGGCCTTCGCGCTCGGCGGCCTGGATCGCGTCCGCCATCTCCCGCATCTCGCCCTGGGCGAAGCCGCCGTCCTCGTCCGAGCCCATGCGCAGGCAGTCGAAGACCGTCGTGATGCCGGCGGTCGCCACCTGCGCATCATGCGCCTGGATGGCAGAGGTCTTGTGCCAGCGCACACCCGGCCGGGGGGAATAATGCGATTCCAGATGGTCGGTATGCAGCTCGACCAGGCCGGCGATCAGGTAGTCGCCGTCGAAGTCTTCGCCAGTTCGCGAGGCGCCCTGCGAGATATCGTTGATGCGTCCGTCACGGATCTGGACGGAGCCCTCGATGATCTGGTCTTCAAGAACGATGCGGGCGTTGGATAAGATGGTTTCGGCGGACATACGAATCGACTTTCAAGAGTTCAGGCGCCGGAAAGCGGCTGCCAGGCGTGGACGGTAAAAGGGGCGCCGCGTTCGGTCTCGACGAAAAGGGCGAGGCCGGAAATGCGCAGCGGCCTGTCGATGAAGGGCGCAAAATGCGCCTCGGCAAGGTCGCGCATAGCGCCGGCCTCGGAGGTCTCCACCGGCCCGGTCAGGGTCATGTGGAAACGGAACTCCTCCATGACATAGGGGTAGCCGAAGCGGTCGAGATAGGCGCGCTGGGCAAGGCTCAGACGCTCGGGCTTGCGCCGGGCAATGTCGGCTTCGCTGAGAGCCGCGCGAAACGGCTCGAATGCCTCGACGGCGGCTGCGGCGAAGTCCTGCAGGGGCTGGTGCGTGGCCGCGGGGATCAGCGCAAAGAACGGACCGAGCTGACCGACGACGACCGCCGGGATGTCGAAGGCCTGTTGCGAGCTGCAGAAAGCCTGGAAGTGCTCGACGAGGCTCGCCTCGCTCTGACCGGCCGCCAGTTCGAACGGTGCCTTGATCGTCGCATGAAAGCCATAGCGGCGCGGGTCTTGCGTGTGTGCGGCAAAATCCTCGGCAGAAAATGATGCTCGCCCTGCGACCCTGCGGGTCTCTCCCGAAAACGGGTTGCGTCCCAGCCATTCGGCCGCGCTTACCGTCAGCGGATCGTCGGCCGGAGGCGTGAAGTAGAGCGCATAGCGCAAGATGGCATCCTCTTATCTGAACCTGCGCGGCAGGAGCCTCGTGCAAGTCGCTTCCGCTAGCCGATCACCATGACAGATTGATGATCGCTCGCCACTTTGTTTTCAGAAATCAGTGCTTCGTCCCCATCAGCCGCGAGCGCAGCGCGTTCGAGATGCTGTCGAAGATGAACACGACGATCAGGATCAGCACGACCATATAGGCGACGTTTTCCCAGTCCGAATTGGTCCGCATGGCCTCCCAGAGCTTGAGGCCGATGCCGCCCGCACCGACGGCGCCGATGATGGTTGCCGAACGCGTGTTGGATTCCCAGAAATACAGAGCCTGCGATGCAAAAAGCGGCAGGACCTGCGGCAACACGCCGAAGCGCTGCACGGCCAGCGGTGCGGCGCCGACGGATTTCACGCCCTCGCGCTGCTTGTCGTCGATGTTCTCCAGCGCTTCCGCATAGAGCTTTCCGAGCGTGCCGGTATCGGTGAAGAAGATGGCAGAGATGCCGGCGAGCGGCCCCGGGCCGAAGGCGCGGGTGAAGAACAGCGCCCAGATCAGCATGTCGACCGAGCGCTGGAAGTCGAAGAAGCGCTTGATCAACTGGTTGGCCAGGCGGTTGCGGAAGATGTTGCGCGCCGCGAGGAAGGACAGCGGGAAGGCGACAATCATCGCAAACAGCGTGCCGATGAAGGCCATAACGATTGTCTGCAGAAGCTTCGTCCAGACGTCGAGATGCTGCCAGGACGGATTGTAGAGAATGTCGTTCCAGGCGAGCGAAAGATTGCTCTGCGTGGGATCGAGGCGCTCGCCGCCGAAGACAAGCCCCCCGACTTCCCCGGCGCTTTTGCCGAAAAAGGCGGAGTTGGTGTCGAAGAAGAAGTTCTCCCAGCCGAAGAAGCGCTTGCGGATCTTGACCTTGTCGGCTGTGACCTCGACCCAGCCGGAGAAGCCGAAGCTGGCGACGACCTTGGCGCCGGGCTGGCGTTGTTCGGCCCAGACCGGCAGCGCCGCGGCAGCGTTCACCGTGTCACTGGGACCGTCAAGATCGAGCGTGACGGTCTCGCCGTCACGCATCAGAATGACCTGCCGCGGCGAAATATCGACCGTGCGGTCGCGCTCCATTTCGATGAGCGCCCGCGTCACGACCTCCTCGGTCTTGACCTGCGGTGCCGCGCTGGTGGTTGCGGCCGTCCCGCTCGATCCGACCGGGGCGGCCGGCGCCATGAAGCTGAAGCTCGACGATTTGGCCGGTGCCGCGGGTGCGGCACCCGGAACAGCGGCGGGCGCAGTCACGGTTCGGGACACGGTCTCCCGCGTGGCCTTCAGCCATTCGGGATTGGCATTGGGCCCGAGCGGGTCGAAGCGCGGATAGGTGATTTCCATTGCCCCGTCGGCGGCGATCGAGATGTCGGGCCGAACCTCGTAGGACACCCAGTCGGCCAGATAGGATCCGGCGATCGACCAGTTGGCGTTCGTTACGACCTTGCCGATCGAGAAGAACCACCAGGCGAAGACGAAATAGAAGAGCACGCCGCCGGCGATGAAAACGACCCTGAAGCGTTGCCAGATCGATCGCTGCAGGATGCCGGGATGGCGGGCCGCAATCGCCTCCAGGTCGCTCATGTTCATGGTTTGCATGGGCATGGTCCTCACTGGATGGTCTGGAAGGCTTGCTCGCCGACAAGCTTGCGGCGCAGCCAGGCGGAAAACTGATCGACGGCGATGATGGTGCAAAGCAGCAGAAGCACGATCGCCAGCGTCTTGGCCTCGTGGCCCTGGCCGATCGACAGGCGCAGGAGCTCGCCGATGCCGCCGCCGCCGACGGCGCCGATAATGGTGGAGGCCCGCACGTTGATCTCCAGGCGCAGCAGGAAGTAGCTCATGAAGTTCGGCATGACCTGCGGCACCATGCCGAACCAGACGCGCTCGAACCAGTTCGCGCCGACGGCCTTCAGACCCTCGTCGGGCTTCATGTCGGCATTCTCGATGACTTCGTAGAACATCTTGCCGAGCGCGCCGATCGTATGGATGGACACGGCGATGATCGCCGGAATGGGGCCGAGCGAGAACACCGCGAGGAAGAAGCCGGCGATGACGACCTCGGGAAAGGCGCGCAGCAGTTCCATGATGCGCCGGGCGGTGCCGCGCACCCAACCGTTCTTCATCATGTTGCGGGCTGCGAGAAAGGACAGGCAGAATCCGAAGATCATGCCGATCACGGTCGACAGGATCGCGATGTTGATGGTCTCGACCATCTTGTGGATGTATTCCGGGATGTAGAAGCTCTCGGTCAGATAGAGCCGTCCCTCCGGATAATTGTATTTCATGCTGCCATCGTCATAGGGCGAGGGCAGGTCGAAGAGCGCACGAACGACCTCCATGCCGTCACGTGGCAGCAGATCCTCAATGAAGTCGAAGAAATGGGGGATGCGGTCGAAGAACTTGCCGGAATTGGTCTCGTTGGCGAACCACAGCGAACCGCTGACGACCATGAGGAGAAGGCCGATGCCGAACAGGGTGTAAAGGCGCCGCTTCATGGCGAGCTGCTGCCAGTGCCGCTCGACGAGCGCACCGTTCTCGCCCAGCGAAGGCGTTGTCGAAAACGTCATGTCTTTCCCCTTGCTGCAGGACCGGCAGGAGCACGTGCCAAGAAAAACGCCGGACGAGCGATCGTCCGGCGCTTATCGTTCATGGCTGAGGATCAGCCGCCGATGGTGGCCTTGCGGGCGTCGATGATCGGCTTGTAGAAGTCGACGTTGACTTCGGTGAAGCCGGTGAAGTCACCGCCCTGGATGGCCGAGAAGCAGGCCGGGTCGGACTTCGGCAGTTCCATCATGAAGGCCTTGAACTTCGCCTTCATGTCGTCGTTCATCGACGAACGAACGACAACCGGGCCGTTCGGGATCAGCGGGGACTTCCAGAGTTCGACCAGGTCGTCCATGTTGAGGATGCCCTTGTCGACCATCTTGCGCAGGTTGCCCGAGGTGTAGCCGTCCTTGAATTCGCCAACGCCCGAACCCCAGGTCGTGCCGGCGACGAAGGTGCCCTTGAGGACTTCGAGAACCAGGTTTTCGTGGCCGCCGCCGAAACCGGTCTCGCCGAAGAATTCCTTGACCGGGCCGCCGACGGATTCCGGCAGGGTGACGAGCGGGATGAGGTAGCCGGAGGTGGAATCCGGGTCAGCGAAGCCGAGCTTCTTGCCCTTCATGTCTTCGAGCTTGGTGATGCCCGAATCCTTGCGGGCCACCATGATCGAGTAGTAGCCGGTGGAGCCGTCGGTCTGGACGGTGGTGAGGATCGGCTCGACGGCGTCAGCCTTGGCGAGATAGACCTTGGCGAAAGCGGAGGCGCCGAGTTCGGCATAGTCGAGCGTGCCGCCGAGAAGACCCTGAACGACGCCGTCATAGTCGGCAGCCGGGAACAGCGAAACCTTTTCGACGCCGAGAACCGACGGCAGCTTTTCGGTCATGCACTGGAAGTTGCGCAGGCGGTCGGCTTCGTTTTCGCCGCCGAGGATGCCGATGCGGAATTCCTTGAGATCTTCGGCAGCGGCGACGCCGGCGAGCGACACGAGCGCCACGGCGGCAAGAAGGGTCTTCTTCAGCATGAGTTTCTCTCCTGTTGTCCGGCCAAGCCGGGACCTTTTCTGATCAATGAAGTGCCCTTGACGCGGGCGGTCGATCGTCGTGATTTCAGGCTTCGGCGACGGCGAGGTTCCTGAAACCGGGGGATAGGGGGGCGCCCGATGCGGCCGGTGCGCTCGGAATGCGAATGCTCGTCGAGGTCATGCTCTCGTCGATGCCGGCGCCATGGCTGTCGGCGCCGTAGATTTCCTGCACGGTCTCCGCCGTCAGCTCCTCGGGCGTACCGTCGAAGACGACGCGGCCCTGGGCCATGCCGATGATGCGCGAGCAGTAGCTGCGGGCGGTGTCGAGCGTGTGCAGGTTGGTGATGACGGTGATGCCTTCGCGCTCGTTGATGTCGCGAAGCGCATCCATGACGATCTTGGCGTTGAGCGGATCGAGCGAGGCGATCGGCTCGTCGGCCAGAACGACCTTCGGACCCTGCATCAGGGCGCGCGCGATCGCGACACGCTGCTGCTGGCCGCCCGACAGGGTGCCGGCGGGCTGAAGCGCGGTCTGCTCGATGCCGAGGCGCTCGAGGGCGGCGATCGCCATGATCCGCTCTTCGCGGGTGAAGAGGTTGAGGATGCTCAGCGCCGTCGGGCGATGATTGAGGCGGCCGAGCAGGACGTTGGTGAGAACGTCGAGACGGGGAACCAGATTGAACTGCTGGAAGATCATGGCGCAGTCGCGCTGCCAGTTGCGCAGGCCTGCACCCTTCAGCGCGGAAACCTCGACATCGCCGAAATGGATGGAGCCCGACGACGGGTCGACCAGCCGGTTGATCATCCGCAGAAGGGTCGACTTGCCGGCGCCTGAGCGGCCGATGACGCCGACCATCTCGCCGCGTCCGATCTCGACATTGACGTCATCGACGGCAACGTGCGGACCAAACTTGCGGGTGACATTCTTCAGCTGAAACTTCATGTGCGCTCTTTCGACGTCATGTCCTTTGTGTCGGACTGGCTTTAGAGGGCACCCATGAAGCGCCAATGTCAGATTTATGTAGGAAATGTAAAATTGCGTAAGCTATTGAATTTTAAATTCTATCGGGCGTATTTTTCGACGAATTCCTCCGCCGCCAGTGCGCGGAAGTCCTCCAGCGCCGCAAACAGCTGGTCGTGCTCCCAGTCCCACCAGCATAGCTCGTCCATGCGCTCGGCGATCGACGGGGCAAACCGCTCCCGGATGAGGCGTGCCGGCACGCCGCCGACGATGGTGTAGGGGGCGACATCCTTCGAAACGACGGCGCCGGCGCCGATCACCGCGCCATTGCCGACGGTGACGCCCGGAAGCACTGTGGCGCCGTGACCGATCCACACGTCATGGCCGATCGTCACGCGGTTCTCCCGCCGCCATTCGAAGAAGTCGTGATCGTTGTCAGCGCCGTCGAAATAATCGGCGGCGCGGTAGGTGAAGTGATGCAGCGTCGCGCGCCAGGTCGGGTGGTTGGTGGCATTGATGCGCACGGCCGCGGCGATGTTGGCGAACTTGCCGATCGTCGCGCACCAGACCGAGCCGTCCTGCATGATGTAGGAATAGTCCCCCATCGCCACTTCTTCCAGGCGGGTGCGCTCGGAGACTTCCGTGTAGCGGCCGAGCGTTGAATTCGTCACGCGAGCGCTCTCATGAATGTAGGGCTCGAGCCCGAGCTTGCGGGTCATGCAGCGGCCTTTCGCGGCGAAAATTGCGACACATCGAGGATGCGGTCGGCGACGGCCTCGCGCACTTCCTCATCGTGAAAGATCCCGAGGAGGGCGACGCCCGCGGCCTTCTTGGCGCGGATCATTTCGACGACAACCTTGCGGTTGGCGGCATCGAGCGAGGCCGTCGGCTCGTCCAGCAGGAGAATGCGATGATCGGTGATGAAGCCGCGGGCGATGTTGACGCGCTGCTGCTCGCCGCCGGAGAAGGTCGCGGGGGGCAACTGCCACAGATCACGGGGCAGATTGAGCTTCTCCAACAGTTCTGCGGCACGTTCGCGTGCCTCACCGGCCGCAGCGCCTCGCGCAACCAGCGGCTCGGCGACCACGTCGATCGCCGCCACGCGTGGCACGGTCCGCAGGAACTGGCTGACGTAACCGAGCGTGGTCCGCCGGACCTCGAGAACCGAACGCGGATCGGCATTTGCGATGTCGATCAGGCGATCCTTGTGCTCGATCAGGATCTGGCCGGCGTCGACAGCATAGTTGCCGTAGAGCATCTTCAGGATCGAACTCTTGCCGATGCCCGACGGGCCGCCGAGCACGACGCATTCGCCTGACGCGACCGAGAAGGAGACATTGGCGACGACGGGCAGGCGCAGGCCGTCGCGCAGATGCATGGTGAAGCTCTTGGAGACTTCCGAGACGACGAGGGGCGTGGCCATGGGGGATTTCCTCTTGAGCTTCAGACTTGCAGGATCGAAGAGACGAGCAGCTGGGTATAGGGCTCGCGCGGATCGTCGAGGACGCGGTCGGTGAGGCCCTGTTCGATGACATGACCGTCCTTCATGACCATCATCCGGTGTGACAGCAGGCGGGCGACGGCAAGGTCGTGGGTCACGACGATGGCAGACAGCCCAAGGTCGTTGACGAGGCCGCGCACCAGATCGAGCAGGCGCGCCTGCACGGAGACGTCGAGGCCGCCGGTCGGCTCGTCCATGAAGACGAGGCGGGGGCCGGTCACCAGGTTGCGGGCGATCTGCAGGCGCTGGCGCATGCCGCCGGAAAAGGCCCGCGGCTGGTCATCGATGCGGTCCGTGCTGATCTCGACGCGCTCGAGCCATTCGCTGGCCGTGCGGCGGATATTGCCATAGTGCCGGTCGCCGACTGCCATCAGCCGCTCGCCGACATTGGCGCCGGCCGAGACTGTCATGCGCAGGCCGTCGGCAGGGTTCTGGTGCACGAAGCCCCAGTCGGTTCGCATCAGGAAGCGCCGCTCGGCTTCGCTCATGTGGTAGAGGTCGCGGTAGCCGCCGTCGCGCATGTGGTATTCGACACTGCCCGTGGTCGGCATGAGCCGCGTCGACAGGCAGTTGAGAAGTGTCGTCTTGCCCGAGCCGGATTCCCCGACGATGGCCAGGACTTCGCCGCGCCACAGGTCGAAGGCGACATTGGCACAGCCGATGCGCTTGCCGTAGAATTTCGAAAGGTCGCGGACCTTGAGAAGCGGCGTATTGCTCATTCGGCAGCCTCCTTCGCCACGCCGAGATGGCCGACATGGCCCTGCTCGCGGCGTTCTTCGCAGTAATCGGTGTCCGAGCAGACGAACATGCGGCCACCCTTGTCGTCGAGAATGACTTCATCGAGATAGACGTGCTCGGCGCCGCACAGCGCGCAGGGCTTGTCGAAGCTCTGGACCTCGAACGGATGGTCTTCGAAGTCGAGGCTCACCACTTCGGTAAAGGGTGGCACGGCATAGATGCGCTTTTCGCGGCCGGCGCCGAACAGCTGCAGTGCTTCCGACATGTGCATCTTCGGATTGTCGAATTTCGGCGTCGGCGATGGATCCATGACGTAGCGGCCTGCGACCTTGACCGGATAGGCATAGGTCGTGGCGATCCGGCCGTTCTTGGCGATGTCCTCGTAGAGTTTGACATGCATGAGGCCATATTCCTCAAGCGCGTGCATCTTGCGCGTTTCGGTCTCGCGCGGCTCGAGGAAGCGCAAAGGTTCGGGGATCGGCACCTGATAGACGAGCACCTGGTTCTCCTTGAGCTTCTGCTCGGGAATGCGGTGGCGCGTCTGGATGATCGTCGCGTCCGTCGTATGGGTGGTCACCGCCACCTGGGCCACCTTCTGGAAGAAGGCGCGGATGGAGACGGCATTGGTCGTGTCGTCGGCACCCTGGTCGATCACCTTCAGCACGTCGTCGGCGCCGATGATCGAGGCCGTCACCTGCACGCCGCCGGTACCCCAGCCATAGGGCATGGGCATTTCACGAGATGCAAACGGCACCTGGTAGCCGGGGATCGCGATCGCCTTCAGGATCGCGCGGCGGATCATCCGCTTGGTCTGTTCGTCCAGATAGGCGAAATTATAGCTCGCCAGATCTGAATACTGCGAAACTTCCTGCGTCATCGGGCGTTGTCCTGGATCAGAAGGAGGTGCTGGAAATGGAAATCAGTGTCATGCTTACGATTATCGTCGCCGTCATGATCGCTTCGACCATCGGCAGTGCATACTGGTTCAACGAGCAGAACCGCGACTGAGTGAAACCTGCTCATTCGGCCGCCTCGGCCAGATCGGTCTCGCCGCCGAGGCGAGACGCCTCGAACTCGGCGCGCATGCGTCTAACCAGGTCCAGTTCGGCCTGGAAATCGACATAGTGCGGCAGCTTGAGGTGTTCGACGAAGCCGGTCGCCTGCACATTGTCGGAATGTGAAATGACGAATTCCTCGTCCTGTGCGGGAGCGACGATGTCCTCCCCGAATTCTCCGGCACGCAGTGCCCGGTCCACCAGCGACATGGCCATGGCCTTGCGCTCGCTCTGGCCGAACACCAGGCCATAGCCGCGGGTGAATTGCGGCGGTGCCTTGGCAGACCCCTTGAACTGGTTGACCATCTGGCATTCGGTCACGCGGATCTCGCCCAGCGACACGGCAAAGCCGAGTTCCGCCACTTCCAGCTCGACCTCCACCTCGCCGATGCGGATTTCGCCGACAAAGGGGTGGGTTCGGCCATAGCCGCGCTGCGTCGAATAGGCGAGCGCCAGAAGGAAGCCCTCGTCGCCGCGGGCCAGCGCCTGCAGCCGGGTGTCGCGCGCCATCGGAAACTCTATGGGCACGCGGGTGATGTCGCCGGCAATGTGCTCCTCCGGCATTTCCCCATCCGACTCGATCAGCCCTTCGCCGTCGAGAATATCCGAGACACGCATCACGTCTTCGCCGAGAGGCTCCTTGTGTGCCGGCTCAGGAACTTCGCCGTCATTCAGGAGCGACGTGTCGAGCAGGCGGTGCGTGTAATCGAAGGTCGGGCCGAGCAGCTGTCCGCCAGGGAGATCCTTGTAGGTCGCCGAGATGCGGCGCTCGATCAGCATCCGCCCCGTGTCGACCGGCACGCTGTAGCCGAACCGGGGCAGGGTGGTGCGATAGGCGCGCAGCAGAAAGATCGCCTCGATCATGTCGCCGCGGGCCTGCTTGACCGCAAGCGCTGCCAGGGAGCGGTCGTAGAGGGAAGCCTCGGCCATCACCCGGTCGACGGCGAGCCCAAGCTGTTCGACGATCTGCTCGATGGTAAGCGTCGGCACGGAGCGATCGCCGCGTCGTCGGTCGGCGAGCAGGCGGTGTGCATTGTCGATGGCGGCTTCTCCGCCCTTGACGGCAACATACATGGTCTCAAACCTCCCTGGGCATGATCTTGCAGGTGCGCGGCAGGCCGAGCATCTGGCGCCCGGCGGTCAGCACGACATCAACCCCGCGCGGGAATAGTGCCCGGTTGTCTGCCCATTGCCGCAGGAACATGTCCGGCAGTCCCTGCGGGGCGATCGTGGCGCTCTCGCGAATGCCGGGGCCCGAAAGGCTGAGCGGGGCACCCTTGTCGAGGCTGGCCACTTCCAGGACGATGGTGGTGGACCGATCCGGATATTCCTGCGTGCCGGTCGCAAACAGACCGAAGGACGACAAGGGGGCACCGGCCTCGACAAAGGCGAAGCGGGCGTCGGATTTTTCTCGGGTGAGCGGTGCGCCGGTGTGGAAGCCGATCCATTCCGCCACGGCGGATTTCGCCAGGCCCGGCGTCAGCCAAACCGGCGTGTCGTGGTCAAGAAGCGTCAGCGCGATGGCGCCGGCGGCGACCCCCAAGGGCCGAGGGGGCTCGATCTCGGGCACGATCGACTGGACGGTGCCGGGTCGCGAGAGGCAGTCCATCATCATGCGGAATACGCTCTGGGCGTGATGCACCGGCTCGGCGAAACCTCCGGTCAGGGCTTCCATCTTGGTGTCCATCAATCCTCTCCCCGTACCATGGTGAAGAAATCGACTCGGGTTGCGGCCACCTCTTCCGATTTCTTCCGTTTGTCCTCTGTCATCCGCGCTTCGAGGGGCCGGAGGAGTTCCGCCTCGATCCGGTCGCGATGGTCGTCGTCCTGCCAAAGGGCATCGAAGATCGCGGCAAGCCGCGCGCGCTTGAGATGGGCGCCGAGGACGTGGCCGTGTCCGACCAGGCCGTTCCCCAGCCGCACCGTCGCCCGGCTGACGGTTGCCTCCCCGAGATTGAAGGGCGCGCCGCCGCCGCCGATACGGCCACGTACCATCACGAGGCCGGTTTCGGGGCCGCGCAGCATCGCGACTTCCGGCTGGAGCGCAAGCGCGTCCCAGCAACGGCTCAGGTCGTGAATGTCGGCGCGCGCAAGCAAGTCGACGACGCGCTTGCGGGCCGTCCCCCGGTCTTCTGTTTTTTCCTGTCGAGCTTCCATTGTCAGGCCTCTAAATGTCTAGTAATATAGACAACCATACAAGTTACTGTATGGCTAGCAATCGGGCGTGACAAGCGTGTGACATGATGGGACAGAAATCCGTGGAACGACAGAAAGGCGTGGCGCTGTGGCGCCAGATCGCCGACCGCATCCGGGCCTCGATCGCGCAAGGAGATTACGACGCCAGCGGCATGGTGCCGCCCGAAACACAGCTTGCCGAACAGTTCGGCGTCAATCGCCACACCGTGCGCAGCGCCCTTGCAGCACTCGGCCAGGAAGGCATCGTCCGCGCGGTTCAGGGTCGCGGGACGATGATCGACCGTAAGGACAAGTTCACCTTCCCGATCGCGCGCAGAACCCGTTTCACCGAGGGCATCGGCGATCAGGCGAGGGGTGTCGAGGGCCTGCTGTTGTCCTCGGCCCGGGAGGAGGCGCATGCCGATATCGGAAAATGGCTGCGACTTCCCGCCAAAGCCCCTGTCATCCGGCTCGAAGTCCTGCGCAAGGCCGACGGGCGGGCACTATCGCGCTCGACCAGCTGGTTTCCGGCGGAGCGGTTCGGCGGCCTCGATGAGGCTTTCCGGCGCACGGGGTCTGTCACCCGTGCCTTGAAGGCATTCGGTGTGGAGGATTATCTGAGAACGGTCACGGAAATTTCCGCGACCCATGCCGAGCCGGATGATGTCGGACAGTTGGCGCTGACGCCGGGCGCCATCGTGCTGGTGACCCGCGCCCTCAATACCGACATGCAGGGGATCCCGATACAATACGCGGTCACACGGTTTCCCGCGGACCGCGTCGAGTTCACCATCAGCAATTGATGGAACAGTGCTTAGTGGGCGCCGGACATGTCGCCGAGCACTTCCTTCGACTTGACCGTCGAGTCCGCGTTCAGCTTGTAGACCATCGGAACGCCGGTCGCGAGGTTGAGCTTGAGGATCTCTTCCTTGGACAGGCGGTCGAGCACCATCACCAGCGCGCGCAGCGAATTGCCGTGGGCAGCAACCAGGACGGTTTCGCCGCGGAGTACGCGCGGCAGGATCTCGGTCATGAAATAGGGCCAGACGCGGGCGCCGGTGTCGCGCAGGCTTTCGCCACCCGGCGGCGGAACGTCGTAGGAGCGGCGCCAGATATGGACCTGTTCCTCGCCCCACTTGGCGCGGGCGTCATCCTTGTTGAGGCCCGAAAGGTCGCCATAGTCGCGCTCGTTGAGAGCCTCGTTGCGGATGGTTTCAAGCGTCGGCTGGCCGACATTGTCGAGGACGATCTGGCAGGTCCGCTGGGCGCGCGACAGGGCCGAGGTGAAGGCGATATCGAACTTGATGCCGTAGTCGGCCAGCGCCTTGCCACCGGCATTGGCTTCTTCGACGCCAAGCTCGGTCAGGCCCGGATCCTTCCAGCCGGTGAACAGGTTCTTCAAGTTCCATTCGCTCTGGCCGTGGCGCACGAGCACGAGGGTACCACTCATCGGAAAATCCTCCGCATTGATGTCAGATGGTAGACGAAAGCCCGAGCACGTCGAGCATGGAATAAAGGCCGGGTTTCTGGTCGCGCGCCCACATCGCCGCCTTGAGGGCGCCGCGGGCGAAGATCGAGCGGTCGCCGGCGCTGTGGCTGAGCGTCACCAGTTCGCCCTCGCCGGCGAGGATCACCGAATGCTCGCCGACCACCGAGCCGCCGCGCAGCGTCGCAAAGCCGATCGAGCCGGTCTCGCGCGCCCCGGTATGGCCGTCGCGGACTCGAACCGAATGCGCGGAAAGATCGACACCGCGCCCGCGCGCGGCCGCTTCTCCGAGAAGAAGCGCCGTGCCCGAAGGGGCATCGACCTTGTGCTTGTGGTGCATTTCCAGGACCTCGATGTCCCAGCCCGCGGCATCGAGCGCACGGGCGGCCTGCTGCACCAGAACGGACAGGAGATTGACGCCAAGGCTCATATTGCCGGACTTGACGATGCGGGCGTGACGCGACGCCGCTTCGATCTTCGCTTCGTGCTCGGGCAGGCAGCCGGTCGTGCCGATGACGTGGACGATGCGTGCCTGGGCCGCGAGCGCTGCAAACTCGGTGGTCGCCTGCGGAGAGGTGAAGTCGATGACGCCTTCGGCATCGAGGAAGGCGGCCAGCGGGTCGTCGGTGACGGCAAGGCCGATCGCACCGAGACCGGCGATCTCGCCGGCATCGCGACCGATGAGGCTGGAGCCCGTGCGCTCGACGGCGGCGTGCAGCCTCACACCCTCGCTCGACTGGATGAGGCGGATCAGCGTCTGGCCCATCCGTCCCCCGGCACCCACCACGACGAGTTTCATAGCATCCTGCATGGCGGTCGGCTGTCCCTAGATGAAATGGTCCGTGGTGGTCGTCGCGGGCTGCAACTGGTTCAGACGAGCGTAGAGCCCGTCCGGACGCTGTGCAAGATCGTCATGTGTGCCTTCCTCGGCGATCGTGCCCGCCTGCATCACAATGATCTTGCCGGCGCGGCGGATGGTCGACAGCCGATGCGCGATGACCACCACCGTGCGCCCGGTCATGGCCTCGTCGAGTGCCTTCTGCACCGCGGCTTCGGACTCGGTGTCGAGCGCGGAGGTCGCCTCGTCGAGCAGGAGGATCGGCGCATTGCGCACCAGTGCGCGGGCGATCGACAGCCGCTGGCGCTGACCGCCGGAAAGCGTCACGCCGTTCTCGCCGACCGGCGTATCGTAGCCGAGAGGCTGGGCGATGATGAAGTCATGCGCATAGGCCAGCCGTGCGGCTTCCTCGATCTCGGCATCGGTCGCTTCCGGCCGGCCGTAGCGGATGTTGTCGCGGATCGTTCCCTCGAACAGGTAAGGCTGCTGCGAGACATAGGCGAGATGCTTGCGCAGCGATGCCTTGGTCACGTCGGCGATGTTCTGCCCGTCGATCAGGATCTCGCCCTCGAGCGGATCGTAGAAGCGCGGGATGAGCGTGATCACGGTCGACTTGCCGGCACCGGACGGGCCGACGAGCGCGGTGGTCTTGCCGCCCTCGGCGACGAAGTCGATGCCCTTGAGCACCGGTTCGTTCTCGCCATAGGCAAACTTCACCCCGCGAAACTCGATGCGCGCCTCGGTGACCTTGAGATCGGCAGCGCCGTCCTTGTCCCGCTGATGCGTCTGCATGTCGAGGATCTCGTAGATCATGCGCGCATTGACCACTGCGCGCTCCATCTGCACCTGCAGCTTGGCCAGCCGCTTGGCGGGTTCATAGGCCATCAGCAGGGCGGTAATGAAAGAGAAGAAGGCGCCCGGCAGAACGCCGCCGTAGATCGAGCGGAAGGCGGCATAGGCCAGTACGCTGGAAATCGCCACCCCAGCGAAGGTTTCCGTAATCGGCGAGGTTCGCTCGCTGAGACGCGCGATGCGGTTCGACCGCTTCTCCGCCGCGGCGATCGTGCCTTCCACCTTGCGCTGGAGCTCCTGCTCCATGGTGAAGGCCTTGACGATGGCGATACCCTGGATCGTCTCCTGGATCGCGCCCAGCACGTGGCTGTTGTAGATGACCGATTCCTTCGTCGCGCTGCGCAGCCGCTTGGAAATATAGCGCATCGCCCAGAGAAGCGGCGGGGCGACGACGAAGACGATCAGCGACAGCACCGGATCCTTGAACACCATCACGCCGATCAACGCCAGGAGCGTCAGCAGGTCGCGCGCCATCGAGGTGACGGTCAGGTTGAGCACGTCGCGAATGCCGTTGATGTTCTGGCTGATCTGCGCGGCCATGCGTGCCGAGCGCGATTCCGTGAAATAGCCGAGCGACAGCGTCATCAGATGCGAATAGAGCCGGCGCTGGTAACGGGCGACGATGTTGTTGCCGATCTTCGACAGCGTGACCGCCTGGCCGTAGCTGGCGAAACCGCGCAGCACGAAGGCGGCGAGGATCGAGCCGCAGATCAGCCAGACGACGTCGGCGCGCTGGTTGGCGAAGGCCTCGTTGACCACCGCCTCCATGATCCAGGCCGTAAAGGCGGTGGTCAGCGCCACGGTCGCCAGGCACAGCACGGCAAAGACGTAGCCACGCACATGGTCGCGGCCGTTCTCGGCAATGATGCGTTTCAGGACCGACGTGACGCTTGCCGAGCTGACCGGTGTATTGTGTGTCCTGTCGTTCAAATGAGGACATTCCCCGCAGAAATGGGCCATGGCGGGCACCATCGGCCCGCGCAGGCCGCTCTATAGCCAGTCGAGTGCCATTTGGCCATAGTCAATGCGACGCAGAGCCTTTGGCCGGCGATTCAGCGCCGCCAGCGTCTTCCCTCGGTTGCCAGGCCGAAATTGCCGGGAGTGCGGGCATAGGCGGCAAGCCCGGAGAGCGCGGCCAGCGGATGGGTGACGACGAAGGTCGGGATCGTCGCCATGAGCGCGGAATGCGGCGCCTTGTCCTCGAAGCCCTGCCGGAATTCCGGGCGCTTGAGTGCGGGAATGATCTTCTGCGAGATGCCGCCGGAGAGAAAGACGCCGCCGCGGGCCATGAAGATCAGGGCGAGATCGCCCGCCAGCCGGCCGAGATAGGTGACGAACAGGCTGATGGTTTCTTCCGCCTGGGCGTCTGCCCCGGACAAGCCTGCGGCTGTCACGTCGGCGGGAATGGTGAACTTGGGTTCCAGCCCGTCAGCATGGCAGATCGCCTGGTAGATATTGACGATACCCCGGCCGCACAGCAGTTGTTCCGCCGAAATGCGCCCCTCGATCGGCGTCAGATGCGGGAAAATCGCAAAGTCGCGTTCGCTGCGGGGACCGATGTCGACATGGCCGCCCTCTCCGGGGACCGGAAACCAGGTGTGCTGTGCATGGACAAGGCCCGCAACGCCGAGCCCGGTGCCGGGCCCGAGCACGACGCGCGAGGCGATGGGGCTGGTCCTGCCCGCGCCGATCGGCTCGCGATCCTCCTCCGACAGGGACGCGACCGCAAGCGCCTGGGCCTCGAAATCGTTGACCACCATGACGTCGCTGAACCCGAGATCGGCAATCATGGCCTTCGGCCGGACCACCCAGTCGCAATTGGTGAGCGGGATCTCGTTGCCCTTGATCGGGCCGGCGATCGCCAGAATTGCCGAGCGCGGCTGCACCGACGTCTTGTCGAGCACCGTAGTCTGGATCGCCTCGTCGATCGTGGCGAAGTCGGCCGTGTGTACGATGGGGAACTGCTTCGGCTCGGCATAGGCATCGATCAGGATCGAGAAGCGCGCATTGGTGCCACCGATATCGCCGATCAGGATCGGAAAGGTCAGCGGGTCGAGATCGTTAAGCTTGGGCATGTCCGGTTCCGTGTGGGGCTGCGGCGGTGCGGGCGTTGGTTCAGGGAGCGTCCGTGGTCATCAGTATTTCGGCCGTGGCGCGGTTGAGCGCCATCGGTATGTCGTAGACTGTCGCCAGTCGCATCAGTGCCTTTACATCGACATCATGTGGCATGGATGTCAAAGGATCGACGAAGAAAATCAGCATGTCGACCTCGCCGGCAGCGATCATCGCGCCGATCTGCTGGTCGCCGCCGAGCGGCCCGCTCTTCAGTCGGGTAACGTCGAGATCGGGACATGCGGCCTTGATGCGCCCGCCGGTCGTGCCGGTCGCCACGATCCGCCATCCGGCCAGAAGCGCCTGGTGCCGCTCGGCGAACTCGGCCATGTCATCCTTTTTCTGGTCGTGCGCAATCAGGGCGATGCATCGGGTCATGGTCGGTACCGGCCAGTTTTAAATCGATTTGATTGCCTTCTAGCCCAGGATGCCTGACTTGAAAAGCCTGCGCCGGCCAGTGGGCGTCGGCCTTGGCTCAGTAACCGGCCGGGCGCGGAAGCGGGATCGGCACGACGTCCGGCAGCTCCGGCATCTGCGCGGCGATGGCGGGAACGGCGTCGTTGTTGTTCGCCGGCATGGCGGCCAGCGCCGAGACAGCCGTACCGCCGAAGGTTGCCGCCATTTCACTGTCCGGGGAGGGCGCCTGCAGCACAGCGGCGCAGGCCTTCGGCATGTCCGACAATTGCATCGGCCGGGGCGGCTTCGGCGGCTTGGCGTTGGGGTCCTTCTTCGGCTTGGCCCAGGGCTCGTCCGTGAACCACCAGGCGAGCGACTTGTCGCAGCCGTCGCCGGCGCCGACGGCGGCCTGCGGCTTGCATCCCGAAGCGCCGGCCGGGCAGCCGATGCGGATGTGGAAATGCGCGTCATGGCCATAGATCGGCCGGACCTTGCCGAGCGCCGAGCGGTCGCCGGTCCAGGTGTCGCACAGCTTCTTCTTGATCGCCGGGTTGACGAAGACCCGCTCGACCTGCGGATAGCTCGCCGCCAGCATGATCAGTCTCGCATGCGCCGGTGTCCAGACCTTGTCGTTGACGGTCAGGAATTTGTTTTCCTTGAGCATCGAGGTGAACGGCAGGTCCTCGCGCTCCTGCGCCGAAAGCCGGCGTTGCGGCATCGGCGTCAGCCAGACGTCGGCATCCAGCCCGACCTGGTGAGAGGCGTGGCCGGACAGCATCGGCCCGCCGCGAGGCTGGGACACGTCGCCGATCAGGATGCCGGGCCAGCCGATGCCGGGTGCCTCGCGCGACAGCCGCTCGAGGAGCGCGATCATGTCGGGGTGCCCCCAGCGACGGTTGCGCGACAGGCGCATGGCCTGCCAGTTGGGGCCGTCGACCGGAATGGCGACCGCGCCGGCGATGCAGCCTTTGGCATAGGAGCCGTAAGGCGCGGGCGCGGCACGGGCCGGCAGTTTCATGCCACCGAACAGCTGTTTGGCCGGCGTTCCGTCCGCCCAGGCGCTGCCGGCTTCCGCCGTCAGCAGCGCCGCGGCGATTGCCAGCCCCCTCGCCAGGAAGGCCATCCGTTTACTGATCTTGTTCGCCATGCCGTCTTCGCCCGCCTCTTTGCATCGCCCGTCCCGTCCGGGTGCTTTGTCGAAACGATACTCTGGAACCCGATTTTGGTGAATCCGTGTTTTCCGGTGCCCGATTGCAGCGCTTTGCGAAGCCTCCCTGTTTTTTGCCACGGTTTCGCCTATTCTTCCAGAATCCGTAGGAACAAGGGGTGATTTGCATGGGGCCGTTGCGATTTCGGTTGGGGGTTCTCCTGGCCTGCTTGACCGTGCTGACAGGTCAGCCGGCACGGTCGGAGGAGACGCTGCGCCACGGGGTCTCCCTCACCGGAGAGCTGCGCTATCCCGCCGGTTTCGCGCATTTTGACTATGTCAATCCGAGTGCGCCAAAGGGCGGAGAGCTGAAGCTCGCGGCCACCGGCACCTATGACACCTTCAATCCGATCCTCGAGAAGGGCGAGGCGGCGCCCGGCCTCTCGCTGGTCTTTGACACGCTGATGAAGGAGGCCGAGGACGAAGTCTCTACCTCCTACGGCCTGCTTGCCGAGGGCGTGTCTTATCCCGAGGACGTGTCCTCCGCGACGTTTCGTCTGCGCGCCGAGGCCCGTTGGGCCGATGGCAAACCGGTGATCCCTGACGACGTGATCTTCAGTTTTGAGAAGTCGAAGGAACTCAATCCGCTCTACATGAGCTATTATCGGCATGTCGTGGCGGTGGAGAAGACCGGCGAGCGCGATGTCACCTTCCGCTTCGACGAGAAAAACAACAAGGAACTGCCGATGATCCTCGGTCAGTTCCAGATCCTGCCGAAACACTGGTGGGAAGGAACAGGGCCCGACGGCAAGCCGCGCGACATCAACCGCACGACGCTGGAGCCGGTTCTTGGGTCCGGCCCTTACCGGATCGCCGAGTTCAAGGCCGGCGCCACCATCCGTTACGAACTGCGCGACGACTATTGGGGCAAGGATCTTCCCGTGAATGTCGGCCAGAACAATTTCCGCTCGATCGGCTACACCATGTTCGGCGACCTGGACGTCCAGTTCGAGGCCTTCCGCTCCGGCAACACCGACTACTGGGTCGAAACCAAGGCTGCGCGCTGGGCGACGGGCTTTGATTTTCCGGCCGCAAAAGACGGCCGGGTGAAGCGCGAGGAACTGCCCAATCCCTATCGTGCTGCCGGCATCATGCAGGCATTGGTGCCGAACATGCGCCGCGAGATCTTCAAGGATCGCCGCGTCCGCGGGGCGCTGAACTATGCCTTCGACTTCGAGGAACTCAATCGCACCGTGTTCTATGGTGCCTATAAGCGAGTCGACAGTTTCTTCTTCGGCACCGAGCTTGCCTCCCGAGGGCTCCCGGAAGGCCGGGAGCTGGAGATCCTGAACGCGGTCAAGGACAAGGTTCCGGCGGAGGTGTTCACGACGCCCTTCGCCAATCCGGTGGGCGGAACGCCGCAGGCGCAGCGCGACAATCTGCGCAAGGCCGTGGCACTGCTGAAGGAAGCCGGATACGAGATCAGGGGCGGACGCATGGTGAACGCCGCGACGGGTGCACCGCTCAGCTTCGAGATCCTCCTCTCAAACCCGATGCTTGAGATCGTCGCGGTTCCCTACAGCGAGGTCCTGCGCAAGATCGGCATCGACGCCCGCGTCCGCACGGTGGACGATTCGCAATATGCCAACCGGGCTCGAAGCTTCGATTACGACATGACCTGGGTTGTCTGGGGCCAGACGCTCAATCCGGGCAACGAACAGCGCGACTTCTGGAGTTCGTCCTCCAAGGACAGGGAAGGTTCGCGAAACTATGCCGGCATCGCCGATCCCGCCGTCGATGCTCTGATCGAAAAAGTCATCTTTGCCGGCAATCGCGATGATCTGCTGGCGGCGACACGGGCGCTCGACCGCGTGCTTCTGGCCAACGACTATGTCGTCCCCCTCTACTATGGCGGCGTTGCGCGCATCGCCTATTGGAACAAGTTCGACAGGCCGGCCGAACTGCCGACCTACTCGACGGGCTTTCCGACGATTTGGTGGTCGAAGGCGGCGGCGAATTGAGCCGGGCTTTGCGCCCGGTTCTCGAACGGCTAGGAATGGCAGGAACGAATCGGTGTCACCGGAAGGGATCGGCGGATTGATCGAAGCTAGGACGACCAAGGCCGAAAAGGGCGTTGCCGCAGCGGGAGCCAAAGCCTGATGGGTGCCTATATCCTCAGACGCCTGCTGCTGATGATCCCGACCATTGTCGGCATCATGGCGATTTCCTTCCTCGTCATCCAGTTTGCCCCGGGCGGCCCGGTCGAACAGGTGATCGCTCAGCTGACAGGGCAGGGCGATGGCGCCGACCAGCGACTGTCCGGCGGCGGCGACATGCTCAACCAGCAATTTGCCGGCGACGAGACCAGCGCGAAATATCGCGGTGCGCAGGGGCTCGACCCAGAGCTGATTGCCAAGCTGGAGAAGCAGTTCGGCTTCGACAAGCCGCCGCTCACCCGCTTCCTCGAGATGATGTGGAATTATATCCGCTTCGATTTCGGCGAGAGCTTCTTCCGCAACACCAGCGTCATCGACCTGGTTGTCGAGAAGATGCCGGTGTCGATCTCGCTCGGCGTATGGATCCTGCTCATTTCCTACGCCATCTCCATTCCGCTCGGCATCAAGAAGGCGGTCGAAGACGGTTCTCCCTTCGACGTCTGGACCTCCGGTGTCATCATCATCGGCTATGCGGTTCCCAGTTTCCTGTTCGGTATCCTGCTGATCGTGCTTTTCGCCGGCGGCTCCTTCTTCGACTGGTTCCCGCTGCGCGGGCTGGTGTCGGACAATTTTGCCGAGCTGTCCTGGTGGCAGAAGATCCTCGACTACTTCTGGCACCTGGCGCTGCCGCTGACGGCGCTGCTGCTGTCGGCCTTCGCGACCACCACGCTTCTCACCAAGAATTCCTTCATCGACGAGATCAAGAAGCAGTATGTGGTGACGGCTCGCGCCAAGGGGCTCGGCGAGCGGCAGGTGCTCTATGGCCACGTGTTCCGCAACGCCATGCTGATCGTGATCGCCGGCATCCCCGGCGCCTTCATCTCCGCCTTCTTCACCGGTTCGCTGCTGATCGAGAACATTTTCTCGCTCGATGGCCTCGGCCGGCTCGGTTATCTCGCTGTCGTCAACCGAGATTATCCGATCGTCTTCGCTACGCTTTACATCTTCTCGCTCATGGGCCTCGTTGTCAGCCTGGTTTCCGACCTGATCTATACCTGGATCGATCCGCGCATCGATTTCGAGCGGAGGGATGTCTGACATGACCTCGCTCGACGTCACGCAAACCGATGCCGTAGCCCCGGTCCGGAAGCCGTGGCTTTCGCCGACCAACAAGCGCCGCCTGGAAAACTTCAAGGCGAACAAGCGCGGCTACTGGTCGTTCTGGCTGTTCATGGTGCTGTTCGTCCTGTCGCTGTGTGCCGAACTCATCGCCAACGACCGACCGCTCGTCGCCTCCTACAAGGGCGAGATCCTCTTTCCGGTCATCATTGACTACCCGGAAGAGAAGTTCGGCGGGTTCCTGGCTGTTACCGACTATCGTTCGCCGTTCATCGCCGACGAGATCAACGCCAATGGCTGGATTGTCTGGCCGCCGATCCGCTATTCCTACCGCACGGTCAATTCGGAGATCCCGCATTCGGCGCCGACCCCGCCCTTCTGGCTGATGGACGGGCAGGAGCGCTGCGCTGCTTATCCGCTGAAGGACGAGGATCCGAACTGCGTCATCGGCAATCTCAACTGGCTCGGCACGGACGACCAGGCGCGCGATGTCGCGGCCCGGATGATCTACGGCTTCCGCATTTCCGTGCTGTTCGGCCTGATCCTGACGATCTGCTCGGCGCTGGTGGGCGTCACCGCCGGCGCGATCCAGGGCTATTTCGGCGGCTGGACCGACCTTTTGATGCAGCGCTTCATCGAGATCTGGTCCTCCATGCCCGTTCTCTACATCCTGCTGATCATCGCCGCCATCCTGCCGCCCGGCTTCTTCGTGCTGCTTGGCATCATGCTGCTGTTCTCCTGGGTCAGTTTCGTCGGCATCGTCCGGGCCGAGTTCCTGCGCGCGCGCAATTTCGAATATGTGAACGCCGCCCGCGCGCTCGGCGTCGGCAGTTGGACCATCATGTTCCGCCACCTGCTGCCCAACGCCATGGTGGCGACGCTGACCTTCCTGCCGTTCATCCTGTCCGGGTCGATCACCACGCTGACCTCACTGGACTTCCTCGGCTTCGGCATGCCACCGGGCTCGCCTTCGCTGGGCGAACTGATCGCCCAGGGCAAGCGCAACCTCCAGGCCCCCTGGCTCGGGCTGACCGCGTTCTTCACCATGTCGATCATGCTGTCGCTGCTGATCTTCGTCGGCGAGGCGGTGCGCGATGCGTTTGATCCGAGAAAGACCTTCCGATGACCGCTCCGCTTCTTTCCGTTCGCGACCTTTCGGTCGCCTTCCATCAGGGAGGCAAGGAGACGCTCGCCGTCGATCATGTCTCCTTCGACATTGCCCCCGGCGAAGTCGTTGCTCTGGTCGGCGAGTCCGGCTCGGGCAAGTCCGTTTCGGCCGCTTCGATCCTGCGATTGCTCCCCTATCCGGCAGCGAGCCACCCTTCCGGACAAGTCCTGTTCGAGGGCCGCGACCTGATGACGGCGTCGGAACGCGAGCTGCGCGCCGTGCGCGGCAACGACATCACCATGATTTTCCAGGAGCCGATGACCTCGCTCAATCCGCTCCACACGATCGAAAAGCAGATCGGCGAGATTCTGGGGCTGCACCAGGCGATCGCGGGCGATGCAGCCCGGGTCCGGACCCTTGAGCTTCTGCGTCAGGTCGGCATCCGTGATCCGGAGAAGCGGTTGACCGCCTATCCGCACGAGCTGTCCGGCGGCCAGCGCCAGCGTGTGATGATCGCCATGGCGCTCGCCAACCGGCCGAAGCTGCTCGTCGCCGACGAGCCGACGACCGCGCTCGACGTGACCGTTCAGGCGCAGATCCTCGATCTCCTGCGCCAGCTCAAGGCCGATCACGGCATGTCCATGCTGTTCATCACCCATGACCTCGGCATCGTGCGCAAGTTCGCCGACAAGGTTTGCGTCATGACCAGGGGCAAGATCGTCGAAAGCGGCCCGGTCGAGGACATCTTCACCAACCCGCAGCACGACTACACGAAGAAGCTGCTGGCCTCCGAGCCGCGCGGCGAGCCGCCGGTGCTCGACGAGACGAAGCCGGTCGTCATGCAGGGCGATGACATCCGGGTCTGGTTCCCCATCAAGTCCGGTTTCCTGCGCAAAGTGGTCGATCATGTAAAGGCCGTCGACGGCGTCGATCTGGTGCTCAGAGCCGGCCAGACGCTCGGCGTGGTCGGCGAATCCGGCTCGGGCAAGACGACGCTTGGGCTTGCCCTTTCACGCCTCATCGCCTCCAAGGGCCGCATCAGCTTCGTCGGGAAAGAGATTGATGGCTACTCCTTTGCCGAAATGCGGCCGTTGCGCGACCGATTGCAGATCGTGTTTCAGGATCCCTTCGGTTCGCTGAGCCCGCGCATGTCGGTCGGCGAGATCATTGCCGAAGGCCTGAAGGTGCACGAGCGGGCGCTCTCTGCCGCTGAGCGTGATGCCAGAGTCTGCTGGGCGCTCGACGAGGTCGGCCTCGACACGGCGACCCGCTGGCGTTATCCGCACGAATTCTCCGGTGGCCAGCGCCAGCGCATCGCGATTGCCCGCGCCATGGTGCTCAAGCCCCGCTTCGTCATGCTCGACGAACCGACCTCGGCGCTCGACATGACTGTCCAGGCCCAGGTCGTCGATCTGCTGCGCGACCTGCAGAAGAAGCACGATCTCGCCTATCTGTTCATCAGCCACGACCTGCGTGTGGTGAAGGCGCTCGCCAACGAGGTCATCGTCATGCGCGCCGGCAAGGTGGTGGAGCAGGGGCCGGCCGCCGAGATTTTTCACACTCCGAAGGCCGATTATACGCGGGCCCTGATGGCCGCCGCCTTCAACCTCGAAGCCGTCGAAATCGGCGGCGTCAGCCAGTAACGGATCCCCGCCATGCTTGAAAACAACGCCATCATCCTCGACCTGAAGTTTCCGCGCGCCGGTATCGTTGCCGCGCTCAAGAACGCCTTTCCCGGTCGCGAGGTCATCGACATGGGCGACCCCGCCAATGCCGGGCGCAATCTGTCCGACTTTCCCTACGCCGTCGTCTGGAAGCCCGATCCCTCGCTCTTCGAGAAGGCAGGCGATCTCAAGGTGATCTTTTCCGGCGGCGCCGGGGTTGACCACATCCTTTCCGCCTATGAACTGCCGGATCTGCCGGTGGTGCGCTTTGTCGACCGCAGCCTGACCGACCGCATGAGCGAATGGGTGGTGCTGCAATGCCTGACGCATCTGCGCGGCGCACTCGTCTATCAGCGCCAGCAGCGCGATCATGTCTGGAACGAACTCTCGCCGCAGCCGGAAGCCCGCGACGTCACCGTCGGTGTCATGGGCCTCGGAGTTCTGGGCGAGGACGCCGTGAAGAAGCTGAAAGTCATGGGCTTTGATGTTGTCGGCTGGTCGCGGCGCAAGCGGCAGATCGACGGCATCGAGACCTTCGATGCCGAAGGCCTCGACGCGTTTCTCGCCCGCACCGACATCCTGGTCGGGCTCCTGCCGCTGACGGCGGAGACGCGGGGCCTTTATGGCGCCACCCTGTTTCGCAAGCTTCGCCAGGGCGGTGCGCTTGGCAAGCCGGTCTTCATCAATGCCGGACGCGGCGGCAGCCAGGTCGAGGCCGATATCGTCGCGGCATTGCGCGACGGCGTGCTCGGCGGGGCCTCGCTCGATGTGTTCGAGACCGAGCCTCTGTCTGCCGACAGCCCGCTCTGGGACCTCGACAACGTCGTCATCACCCCGCATGCGGCCGCCGCATCCGATGTGGAAGCGCTTTTTCGCCATGTCGAGCGCCAGATCGCCCGCTTCGAGAGTGGCAAGCCGCTTGAGCACGTCGTCGACCGCGCGGCTGGCTATTGATCCGGCCGGCGGTCTTTCGTTCGGAACTTAACGCTCCTCCCCCCGTTTGCCTTGGGAATGCGGCAAAGCCCTGCCGCCCCGTGAAGCACGACAGGGAGAGATCCATGAGCAGCCGAACCGACCTGCCCGACGCCACCGATCGCCACACCCGTGGCCTGCGGCCTGAACCCATGACGCCGACGCAGGCCCGGCAGGGATTTCGCGGCCGCCCGGTGCTGATCGTTCTGCTCGCCGGCATCGTGTTGGCCATGCTCGTCTGGATCCCCGCGGAGTGGTGGGGCAATGCGATCGCCCCCGAAAATCCGTCCAACGAACCGGTCCAGGAGCAGGCGCCGTCACCCGCCCAGAACACGCCGGCCCAGAACAGCCCGGCCTCGGAGCGCCCCTGATCTGGCTCTGGACTTTGACGGGCGGATTCCGGATAAGTGACCACTGAAACGGCCGGGGCTCTCCCGGCCGACAAATGCGGTCTGCACCGGCCGCTGACTGCAAGGCCGACACCGGATGACCAAGACAGACATCGCGACGAGAGTCTTCAATCACAGCTGGAAGCTCGATCCGATCATCCGAAGCCTGATCGATACGGACTTCTACAAGCTTCTGATGTTGCAGATGATCTGGAAACTCTATCCCGACGTCGACGCAACCTTCACGCTTATCAATCGTACCAAGACGGTTCGTCTGGCCGAGGAGATTGACGAGGTAGAGCTGCGGGCACAGCTCGATTTTGCACGTACGCTGCGGCTTACCAAGAAGGAGGCGATCTGGCTCGCCGGCAACACCTTCTACGGCACCAAGCATATCTTCGAGCCGGAGTTCCTGGCCTGGCTTACCAACTTCCAGCTGCCGGAATACGAGCTGTCCAAGAAGGACGGTCAGTACGTGCTGAACTTCCACGGCAAGTGGAAGGAGACGACGATGTGGGAAATACCGGCATTGGCGATCATCAACGAGCTGCGCTCGCGCACCGTCGCCCGGCAAATGGGGCTTTTCACGCTCGACGTACTCTATGCGCGGGCAAAGGCCAAGATGTGGGCCAAGGTCGAGCGGCTGCGCGATCTGCCGGGGCTGAGGATTTCCGATTTCGGTACCCGCCGCCGTCACAGCTTCCTCTGGCAGCGCTGGTGCGTGGAGGCCCTGAAGGAAGGCATCGGCCCGGCCTTCACCGGCACCAGCAACGTGCTTCTGGCCATGGATTCCGATCTCGAAGCCGTCGGCACCAATGCGCATGAGCTACCCATGGTGCGCGCGGCGCTCGCCACCACCGATGCGGAACTGCGTTCTTCCAATTATGACGTCATGCGTGACTGGAACCGGCTCTATGGCGGCAACCTGCTGATCGTGCTTCCCGACACCTACGGGACGGCGGCCTTCCTGCGCAACGCACCGGAATGGGTGGCCGACTGGACGGGCTTCCGGCCCGACAGCGCTCCCCCGATCGAGGGCGGCGAGAAGATCATCGACTGGTGGCAGAAGATGGGCCGGGATCCGCGCCAGAAACTCCTGATCTTCTCCGACGGTCTGGACGTGGACGCGATCATCGACACCTATCGCCATTTCGAAGGGCGCGTGCGCATGAGCTTCGGCTGGGGCACGAACCTGACCAATGATTTCGCCGGCTGCGCGCCGAGCGAGATCGAGGGCCTGAAGCCGATCTCCCTGGTCTGCAAGGTCAGCGAGGCGAACGGTCGCCCCGCCGTCAAGCTCTCCGACAATCCGAAAAAGGCGACCGGCGAACCTGCAGAGGTCGATCGTTATCTGAAGTTCTTCGGCACCGAGGACCGGGTCGAGCAGGCCGTCGTCGTCTGATCCTGCCGCGGCCGCCGCGCCGCTTGCCATCCGTCGTCGGCGCTGTAAGCTGAACCTCGCGCGACCGTCCCGGGGAGGGGCGCGGTCGCCGGGCGCACCAGCGGCGAGGGAGGAAGACATCATGGACATGAGTGGCAGCGAACGCATCGAGGCGCCGGTTGAAGCGGTGTGGCAGGCGTTGAACGATCCGGAAATCCTGCGCCAGGCGATCCCCGGCTGCGAAAGCCTGGAGAAGACCTCGGACACGGCCATGACGGCGAAAGTCGTTCTGAAGATCGGGCCGATCAAGGCGAAGTTCGAGGGCGCGGTGGAGCTGCAGAACCTCAATCCGCCGAACTCCTACACGATTGCCGGCGAAGGCAAGGGCGGGCTTGCGGGCTTTGCCAAGGGCGGGGCGGATGTGTCGCTGGCGGCCGAC
>FWPV01001328.1_pt1 | contig 69532 bp, 62 predicted proteins | sample 2228371 | NCBI WGS metagenome assembly FWPV01 (sample SAMEA103939776, study PRJEB20133) | metagenome
CGGTAATGGCCGGACACGGGGTCAGGTCCGCAGACGTCGCGCAAAAATCAGGGAAATGTGAAGGTCGCAAGGCCATCGAGGGCCGCGATCGCGACCGCATCTTGTGCGCCGCGCCGCTAACCCCAAGGGCCGCTTGCAGCCTCAGGAGCATCGTTTTTGTCGCGCCCGCAATGATTGCAGGCCGTGTTGCGCACATCATGTGCCGTATCCCCAAGTTTCAGCATCCGCAACGTCATGCGCGGAGTTCCATCCGGAACACGCCAAGGGTTAGGCCGCAAATCTGAACGAAAGGTAAATCCGGGCCGGTCTTCCCCGGTATTTGCGTTTTTGCAAGAATTGAACAGGGCGGGACGACCAGCAGGACCGTCCCGCCCAGACCTTGGCCGATCGCTCAGCGGTCGTCGGCAGCCATGGCTCCGAGCAGTTTCGGCAGGTCGCCGAAACGGGCAACCAGGCCGAAAACAACCGCCGCGACCGCCACGAACAGAATCGTCACCGACGCCATGACCGGCGTGTAGCCGTAGCGCAGCGCGTTGAAGATCTTGATCGGCAGCGTTTCCATGGTGAAGCCGACGGTCATGTAGGCCACGATGTACTCGTTGAGCGAAAGCACGAAGGCAAAGGCGTAGCCTGACACCAGATAAGGACGGATCAGCGGCAGAACGACGGTGCGGAACACGGTCCTGTCGTCGGCCCCCATCGTGGCGGCCGCCTCGACCAGTGAGCGATCGATGGCGGAAAAACCGAGCGACAGGGTGACGAGCGGCAGCGTCACGAAGAAGATCGCGTGACCGATGACCGCCGTCCATGGTTGGCCATAGAAGCCGGTCGCCGCCCAGAACGTGAGGAGCCCGAGCGCCGTGATGACCGGTGGCAGGGTGAAGGGCGCAATCCCGAGCACCTGGAAGATGTTGGCCCAGGGGGCGATCCGCCGCCACAGGAACCATGCGAGCGGCAGCGCAATCGTCACCGCGAGCGCCGCCGAGGCAAGCGCCAGAAGAACGGAGGCGACGAAGGCCGAACGCCAACCGCTGTCGGTGAAGATCGCACCATACCAGGCGAGCGAGAAGCCTTGGGGCGGGAAGGTCAGGCTCTGCTTCTCGTTGACCGAAACGCCGGCGACGACGATGATCGGAGCGGCCAGAAACAGCCCGATCAGGGTGAAGTAGATGCGGGTCAAAGCCTTGCTCATGCCGTCTCTCCCTTGCGACCGACAAACAGCGTGAGGGCCACCATGCCAAGCGTGACCAGCACCAGAAAGACCGCCATCGCCGCGGCAAACGGCATGTTGGACTGGTAGATCGCCTGATCGGTGATCAGGACGGACAACGTCCAGTGCTGCGGACGGCCAAGGATCTGCGGCAAGAGGTAGGAGCCGAGCGCAAAGATGAAGACCATGATCAGCGTTGCAAGAATGGTGTTGCGAAGGGCCGGGACCACGACGGTGAAGAATGCCCGCACCGGCGAGGCGCCGAGCGTGCGCGCGGCTTCGGTCAGCGTCGGGTCGAGCCGGACGAGCGCCGGATAGAGCACCAGAACCGTATAGGGCAGCGCCTGATAGGCCATGCCGGTCAGCACCGCGCCGAAATTCGGCATCAGCGCCACCGGCTTTTCCATCAGCCCGATCATGACCAGAAGATTGGTGATGCCTGCCGTGCGCGAAAACAGCGTCGACCAGGCAAAACCGATGATGACTTCGGAAAGCGACAGGATCGACAAGAGCGCCACCAGCCAGAGAACCTGGGCTTTGCGCGACATACGGGCGAGCAGATAGGTAAAGGGCAGGCCGATGACGACGCAGACGATGGCAACCGCAATCGCCAGCATCAGCGAAAAGCCGAGCACGCCGGCAAAGAACGGGCTGATGAAGCGGGCATAGTTGTCGAGCACGAAGGCGGGCGAATAGAAGCCGGCCGGATTGCGCTGGAAGAAAGAGACCGCGATCATCGTCGCGAAAGGCACGACGAAGAACAGGATCAGCATGGCCGCCGGAAAGGCAAGCGGCGCGTAGTCGAGGGCTTTCTGCGGCGGTTCGCGTCTCATGCGGCAAGCACCACGGCAGTGGCGGGATCAATGACCACACCGACGTCCTGGCCGACCGAGACCACAGGGCGTTCGCGCGGTGTCGACACCGCGATGATCTCGGTGCCGGCGACATCGACAAAGGTCTCGATCGTGCCGCCAAGATCACGGATGAAGGTGACGCGACCGCTGAGGCGTCCCTCGCCCGGCGCCGACAGGTGGATGTCCTCAGGTCTGACCGAAAGGCTCGCCGCCGACTGGCCGGCAGGCGGGGCGAAACCCGACACCGACTGGCCGAGCACGAGCGTGCGGCCGCCCTCGACGGTGAGCGGCAAGAGATTGGTCGAGCCGATGAAGTCCGCGACGAAACGGTCGGCTGGCTTGCGGTAGATCTCGATCGGGCTTGCCGCCTGCCGGATCTTGCCGCCGTTCATCACCACGACGGTGTCGGCCATGGTCATGGCCTCGCGCTGGTCGTGGGTGACGACAATGGTGGTGATGCCCAGCTGCTGCTGCAGCTTGCGCAGTTCCACCTGCATGGCCTCGCGCAGCTTGGCATCGAGTGCCGAGAGCGGTTCATCGAGCAGGAAGAGCTTGGGAGAAATGGCCAGCGCCCGGGCAATCGCCACGCGCTGGCGCTGGCCGCCGGACAGCTTGGTCACCGGACGGTCGGCATAACCCGGAAGATGGATCATGGCGAGCAGTTCCTCGACGCGCTTTGCCTGCTCCTCGCGCGCGACCCCGCGGATGCGCAGTGGATAGGCGATGTTTTCACCCACCGTCAGGTGCGGAAACAGCGCCAGCGACTGGAAAACCATGCCTAGATTGCGCTTGTGGGTCGCAACCGTGGTGATGTCCGTTCCGTCGAGCACGATCGAGCCGCTGGTCGGCTGCTCGAGACCGGCGATCATCCGCAGCAGGGTCGTCTTGCCGCAACCCGAGGGGCCAAGCAGACACACGAAGCGCCCTTCCGGCACGGCAAGTTGCGCCTGGTCGACGGCCGTGAACGGCCCGAATTGCTTGGTGACGGCGTTGAGGGTCAGTCCGGACATTCTGTCTCCGAAAGAAAATGGGTCATGGGATCTTAGTCCCTGTCTGCCCCGGCCGCGGCATCCCATCAAGCGTTTGATGGTCGCGCGCTCTTGCTCGGGGCTCAAGCGGAATGGTTTTTACGCCATCCGGGCGGGCACACAAGAGAAGTGCCCCTCATCCGCCCTGCCGGGCACCTTCTCCCCGTCAAAACGGGGAGAAGGAGACTTGCCGCACCGCGTCCGTCCCCTCTCCCCGTAGGTGGGGTGAGGATCAGGGTAAGGGGCTTTCGTCAGCCTCAGCCGACGATCAGTTCGGTCCACTTCTGGTTCAGCCAGTCCGACTTGGTCTGGTAGAGGTCGTAGCGCGGGGTGATCGGCTCGATGTCGGACGACACCGCGGCGAATTCCTCGGCCGTCAGGTCGAGCAGTTCGCGCTTGACGGTCGGAGCGGTGCCGACCTTGCGCGACAGCGTGGCCTGGATAGACGGCTGGCACATGTAGTCGATGAAGACATGCGCTTCTTCGCTCTTCGTCGATGCGCGCGACAGGGCCCAGCAACCGGAGTCCTGAATACCGCCTTCCTTCGGGAAGGTGGAGCGGACCGGGTTGCCGTCTGCGGCGGCAAGGCCGGTGACGTCGTGGTAGTACTGGCCCATCGGGATCTCGCCCGACTTCAGCGCCTGTTCGAACTGGGCTTCGTCTCGATACCACAGGCGGACATTCGGCTTGACCTCAGCGAGCTTTTCGAAGGCCTTGAGGATGCCTTCTTCCGTGTCGAGCGCATTGGTGCCGCCGAAATGGGTCTTGGCCGTTACTTCGAGCAGGAACGAGTTGGAGACCAGGGCCAGCAGGCCGAGCTTGTCTTCGTTTGCCGGATCCCAGAGTGCTGCCCACGAGGTCGGCGCTTCCTTGTAGACGTCGGTGTTGGTTACCAGCGTGATGTACCAGGCAACGGCGCCGATACCGGCCACGCGGCCGTCCGGATACTTGTTGACGAAGCGGTCGATCAGGCCGGAGGCGTTCTTGATCTTGCCCATGTCGAGCGGCGTCCACAGCTCGGTCGACTGACCCTTGAGCATAGAAACCTGCGAGATCATCGACACGTCGGCAGGTGCCTGACCGGCCTTGGCGGCCTGCTCGAGCTGCACGAGCCAGGCTTCGCCGGTCGGCTCGGCAACGGATTCAACGGCGATGCCGGTCGCCTTGGTGAATTCTGGGAAGATATTCTTGTCGAAGGAATCCTTGAAGTAGCCGCCATAGACGCCGATCTTCAGCGACTTGTCCTGGGCGCGCAGGATCGACGGCATGGCGAGCATGCCGGCACCGGCGAGCGAGCCGGCCAGCACGCCGCGGCGGCTGACGGAGGCATTGAGAATTTTCTTCATATTCCGTTCCCTTTTGTTGATTGGCTCATTTTTGCTTTCGAGCCGGGGCGCAAAGGCCGCGCCCCGACGGGGTTAGGCTCAACGACCCTTGATGGCCGGACTATAGACCATCAGGCTGAGAATTTCGAAGAGAACCTGTGCACCCGCATGCGCCGTGTTGTGGGTGGCGTCATACTGAGGCGCTACTTCCACGACGTCACCGCCGATGAGGTTCATGCCCTTGAGGCCGCGGATCAGCTCCAGCACCTCGCGCGACGACAGACCGCCGATTTCCGGCGTTCCCGTGCCCGGAGCGATGCTCGGGTCGAGGCTGTCGACGTCGAAGGAGAGATAGGTCGGGCCGTCGCCGATGATCTTCTTCGCCTTCTCGATGATCGCCGGCATACCGAGCCCGGTCACTTCCTCGGCATGGATGACGGTCATGCCCGACTCGTAGGAGAATTCCCACAGATATTCGGCCGGGCCGCGAATGCCGATCTGGATGGTGCGCGTCGGATCGAGCGTGCCGTCGAGGACAGCGTTGCGGAACGGTCCGCCGTGATGGAAGCGCGACTGGTCGAAGGGACCGCCGGTGTCGCAGTGGGCGTCGATGTGCACGAGACCGACCGGGCCGTGCTTGCGCGCCAGGGGCTTCAGGATCGACTGGGTGATCGAATGGTCGCCGCCGACGGACAGAGGCGTGACGCCAGCCTCGACGATCTTCGACAGATAGTTCTCGATGTCTTCGTGGCTGAGTTCCAGCCGGTAGCGGCTGGAGAACGGAACGTCACCAATGTCGCCGACCTTGAGGTCGAAGATCGGCGAGCATTCGAGCACGTGATTGTAGGGACCGATGCGGTCGATGGCGCGCAGCGCGCGGGGCCCGAAGCGCGAGCCCGGGCGGTTGGTCACGCCAAGATCCATTGGAACGCCGACGATCGCCACCTGCAGGTCGCCAAAATCCGGGTTCTGCGGATCGACCGGATGATGCGGCGCCGACAGGAAGGTCGGAATCCCGGCATAGGGCGCGGCGCGCGTGCCGTTCTGGAAGATCTTCTGCCCGACCTTGGCGAATTTCGGATCGAAGATCTCGCCGCCATTGTCTCCGCCATACTTGGCGCGCAGTTCAGCCAGCTTCTTTTCGTCGAACGTCATCTTGGTCACCCTCTTCACATCGGCACGACGCCATCTCGGTCGCGCAACGTCTGTTTATGCGGCAGGTCCAGAACCTGCCTTTAATGTGAGCATTAATTCGCAAAGGCTATGGAAATGCAATTCACGATGTTATAGCAATCCTTGTGAGAAAAATTCACGGATTTGCCGCTCGATGACCAACCGCCTTCCGCCGCTCAACCCGCTCCGCGCCTTCGAGGCGGCGGCCCGGCGCGGCTCGATTTCGGCGGCCGCGCGCGAGCTCAACGTCACCCATGGCGCCATCAGCCATCAGATCAAGGCGCTGGAGGAAACCCTCAAGGCGGCGCTGTTCGAACGTGGCGGCAAGCGGCTGAAGCTGACGCCCCAGGGCGCCCTGCTGCTGCCTGCCGTCTCCTCCGCCTTTGACGGCATCGCGGCGGCAACCGCCCTGATGAACCGCCCCTCGACCAGCGGCCGGCTGCGCATTTCGTGCGTGCCCGCCCTTCTGTCGCTCTGGCTCATTCCGCGGATGAACAGCTTTTCCGAACAGTATCCCGAGATCAGCCTGACGCTGACTTCGAGCAATGATGCCGAACTCATCCATTCGCCGGACATCGACATCGCCATTCTCTACGGTCCGGGCGGCTGGCGCGACTGCTGGACGCGGATGTGGAGCACGCTGCAGCTGTTTCCGGTCGTCTCGCCGACGCTCCTGAACTCACGGCCGCTCCGCTCGATCCGCGACCTGCGCGACCATGTGCTGCTGCACGGCGACGACGGGCGCGAGTGGAACACCTGGCTTGCAGCCGCCGACCAGCTCGACATGCCGCGCGGGCGGGAACATTTCATGAGCGATGCGCGGCTGTCGACCGAGGCCGCTCGCCACGGCCAGGGTGTTTCGCTCGGTGACAGCATCACCGCCTCGAGCCTGATCGCAGCCGGCGAACTGGTCATCCCCTTCGACCTGTCGGTGCCGGCAACTGCAGCCTTCTACGTCGCCACCCGCAACGAGATGCGGGCCGCACCGATCGTGCGCGTCTTCATCGACTGGCTGTTTGCCACACTCGAAAACGAGCGCAGTTCCAAACCCGGCCCCGCCATTCGCCAGGCCAGCCGCAGCCGCACGACGCGGCCCGCGAAATCCCCAGCCTCTCCGTCGTCGCCCGAGCCCGATCACGCCCGGCGCACCGAAACGATCTCCTAAAACCATGAGCAAGACCATGCCCGCATCGACGTTCAATCCGCTGATCTCCCGCCTCCTGCCGCCACCGGTTCCCTCGGTTTTTGCCTGGGCGCGCGCCTATGACGGTGCCCGCGGCCCGATGATCGACCTTTCCCAGGCGGTGCCCGGCTATCCCCCGCACCCCGACATGCTCACCTGGCTCGGCGAGACTGCCGCCTCGCGCGCCTATGCCGGCTACGGCCCGATCGAGGGCGAGACCGACCTTCGCTCCGCCTATGCGGCAGAGATGACGGAGGTCTATGGCGCAGCGGTCACGGCGGACAACATCCATATCACCTCCGGCTGCAACCAGGCCTTCATGGCCGCCGCAATGGCGATCGCCGGTCCGGGCGACGCGGTAGCGCTCACCAACCCCTTTTATTTCAACCAGGAAACAACGCTTGCCATGATGGGCATCGAGCGCAGGCTGATCTGGCTCGATCCAGCCGGGGGCTTCGTTCCGGCGCTCGACGACGTGCGCGCCATGCTGGCGAGCGGGGTCAAGGCCATCGGCCTCGTATCGCCCAACAATCCGACCGGCGCGATCTACCCGGCCGAGCTCCTGCGTTCGATCTTCGAGGCCTGCCGCGAGGCCGGCGCCTGGCTGATCCTGGATGAAACCTACCGCGACTTTCTGCCGGAGGGCCAGCGACCGCACGACCTGCTGTCTGTTCCGGGCTGGGAGGACAATCTCATCCTCCTTTACTCGTTCTCCAAGTCCTTCTGCATTCCCGGACACCGGCTGGGGGCAATCACCACCGGCCCGAAGGCGGTGGCCGAGATCGCCAAGGTCATGGACAATCTGCAGATCTGCGCGCCGCGCGCACCCCAGGCTGCCGTCGCCCGCGCCCTGCCGGCACTCAAGGACTGGCGCAACGCCAACCGCGCCGAGATCGCGGCCCGGGCCAACACCCTGCGCGCAGTCATGGCCGAATTGCCGGAATGGAAGATGGAATCGGTCGGGGCCTATTTCGCCTTCATCCGCCATCCCTTCCCCGGCACGCCCTCGGCCAAGGTCGCCGAACAGCTGACGCTCAAGGCCGGGGTGGTGTGCATCCCCGGCGCCTATTTCGGCGAGGGTCAGGAGAACTATCTGCGGTTTGCCTTTGCCAATGCCGACAGTGCGACGATCGCGTCGTTGACCGGGCGGCTGGCGGGCTTCAAGGTCGCCTGAGGCAGAAGGACAAGGCGAATCGTGACGGCAAGACGTGTAGCAATCATCGGCGGCGGCCCGGCGGGGCTGATGGCCGCCGAACAACTGTCGCGCGCCGGTCATGCCGTCACAGTTTACGAAGCGATGCCGACGGTGGCCCGCAAGTTCCTGCTGGCCGGCAAGACCGGGCTGAACATCACGCATTCGGAGCCCTATGATCGCTTCGTCACGCGCTATGGCGCAGCCGCGCACTGGCTTCGCCCCATGCTCGACGGTTTCTCGCCGGACGAAGTCCGCCAATGGGCCGAGGGGCTTGGCAGCGAGACCTTCACCGGCACGTCGGGCCGCGTTTTTCCGACCGCAATGAAGGCCTCGCCGCTGCTGCGAGCCTGGCTGAAACGGCTGGAGGCACAGGGCGTGACCATCCTCACCCGCCATCGCTGGATCGGCTTCGACGGCAATGCCTGCCGGCTGCACACGCCTGAGGGCGAACAATCGGTCGAAGCCGATGCCGTCCTGCTGGCGCTCGGCGGAGCGAGCTGGCCAAAGCTCGGATCGGATGCCGTTTGGGTGCCGTGGCTGCGTGCACAAGGGGTCGATGTGGCGCCGTTCAGGTCGGCAAACTGCGGTTTCGACTGCGCTTTCTCCGATGTCTTCGTCGAACGCTTCGCCGGCGAACCGGTCAAGTCGGTAAGCGCCACCAGCGCCGCCGGCACAACCCAGGGCGAATTCGTGATCAGCCGCAACGGCATCGAAGGTAGCCTGATCTACGCCCATGCCGGCGCGCTGCGCGACACTCTCGAGCGGGACGGCAAGGCCGCTCTCACCCTCGATCTGGCCCCAGGGCGAACGGTGGCCAGACTGGCCCGCGATCTCGCTCGCCAGGATACGAAAGCAAGCTTTTCCAACAGGTTGCGAAAGGGTGCCGGGATCGAAGGGGTAAAGGCTGCATTGCTGCGCGAAGCCATTGCGGACATCGGCACGCTTGCGCCCGACGACCTGGCCGCCGCCATCAAGGCGCTGGCGCTTCCGGTCGTTGCGCCGCGGCCGATCGCCGAAGCCATTTCCTCGGCCGGCGGCGTGACCTTCGCCAGCATCGACGAGAACCTGATGCTGAAAGCCCTGCCCGGCACCTTCGTCGCCGGCGAGATGCTCGACTGGGAAGCTCCCACCGGGGGCTATCTTCTCACGGCCTGTCTGGCAAGCGGCCGCACCGCTGCACGCGGCATCGAGGCCTGGCTCACCGCCACCGGCTGAGGCCATCCGACCGCCGCCGCCTCTGACGCACCCCGGCTTTGACGCTCCGAAAAGGCTGCCCTACGCTCACGCGTGCGAGCGCGGCGCAATGGGGCGCCGCCCGGGAGGAAACCACAACCCATGCAATTTGCCCTCAACCACATGGCGGCCCCCCACCTCGGGATCGCCGACTTCTTCGCCCTTGCGGCCTCGCTCGGGATCCGCGCGGTGGAGATCCGCAACGATCTCGACGATACAGCCATCCTCGATGGCACGACACCCGCGACCATCCGTCAGTTGGCCGAAGCCCAGGGTCTCAAGATCCTCTCCATCAACGCGCTGCAGCGCTTCAATGACTGGACGCCGGCGCGGGCCGAAGAAGCCACGGCACTGATCGCCTTTGCCCGCGATTGCGGCGCAGAGGCTCTCGTGCTCGTGCCCAAGAACGATGGCACGGGCCAGGCGGAGGGAGAACGCCAGCAGAACCTCCGCGAAGCCCTTGCCGCCCTGAAGCCGCTTCTTGCCTCGGCGGGCATTGTCGGACTGGTCGAACCGCTTGGCTTTGCCATCTGCTCCCTGCGCTCCAAGCGCGAGGCAGCCGAGGCGATCCACGATGTCGGCGGCGAGGCGGTGTTCCGCCTGGTGCACGATACGTTTCACCATTACCTCGCGGGCGAGCCCGAGCTGTTTCCCGCGCTGACCGGACTGGTTCATATTTCCGGCGTGACGGATGCCACCCTCGCCCCCGAGGCCCTGCGCGACGACCACCGCGTGCTCGTCGATGCAGACGACCGGCTCGACAATGCCGGGCAGATCCGGACCCTGCGCTCCGGCGGCTATCAGGGCCCGTTCTCCTTCGAGCCATTTGCTGCAAGCGTGCATGCGCTCAAGGATCCGGCGTCGGCGATGATGGCCAGCATGAACCATATCCGGTCCTCGGTGTGACAAGACGGGCGGGCGGTGGCGCAGCGCCGCCCGCTGGAGGTCGCGCACGGGTGCATCCACGTCTCCCGCCCTTTGTGATCCCCGACGATCGCACGCCTCGACAAATGGAATGGAAATTCCACGAACGACACAGACAGTCCAATCTGTTTCATTAAGACTTTTCAACGACCTGGCGGAATTCTGGTGTCAGGACAATACAGCGCCGTTGACGCAGGCCTCAAAAAATGGAATAAATTATCCGCATTTCAAGATGAGCGGTCTATTCATTCCGTTTTATCCAACGCGTCGGGAGCGCGGGGCAAGTGCAGGCCGGTCGATAACCGGCTTCCGGCAGGAGAAGGTGACGCCGGACACCATCTGAGGAGGAAACATCATGAAGAAGTTTATGCTGGGCGCCGCCATGTCCGTGCTGTTGAGCACGGCAGCCCACGCCGAGACCGTCGGCGTTTCGATGGCGTTGTTCGACGACAACTTCCTGACCGTGCTGCGAAACGGCATGCAGGACTATGCCAAGACGCTGGACGGCGTGACGCTGCAGGTCGAGGACGCGCAGAACGACGTCGCCAAGCAGCAGAGCCAGATCCAGAACTTCATCGCCGCCGGCGTCGATGCGATCATCGTCAACCCGGTCGACACCGACGCGACCGTCGCCATGTCGAAGATCGCCGCCGATGCCGGCATTCCGCTGGTCTATGTCAACCGCGAGCCGGTCAACGTCAACGAACTGCCGGACAAGCAGTCCTTCGTCGCCTCGGAAGAAATCGTCGCCGGCACGCTGGAAGCCAAGGAAGTCTGCCGTCTGCTCGGCGGCAAGGGCAAGGCCGTCGTCATGATGGGCGAACTGTCCAACCAGGGCGCCCGCATGCGCACCAAGGCCGTCCATGACGTCGTGGCCGCCGACGACTGCAAGGGCATCGAGATCGTCGAGGAGCAGACCGCCAACTGGCAGCGCACGCAGGGCGCCGACCTCGTAACCAACTGGCTCTCCAGTGGCCTGGAGTTCAACGCCGTCATCGCCAACAATGACGAAATGGCGATCGGCGCAATCCAGGCGCTGAAGGCTGCCGGCAAGGACATGAAGGACTATGTCGTCGCCGGTGTCGACGCCACCCAGGACGCGCTTGCCGCCATGGAAGCCGGCGACCTCGACGTCACCGTGTTCCAGAACGCCGCCGGCCAGGGCAAGGGCGCGCTGGACGCGGCCCTGAAGATCGCCAAGGGCGAAAGCGTCGAGAAGAAGGTCTACATTCCCTTCGAACTCGTCACGCCGGAAAACCTCAAGGACTACCAGGCCAAGAACTGATCCCTTCGGGGATCCGGGAATGCGGGTTTTGGCCCGCATTCCACCCGCATGAAGCGTGAGGAGATTTGCCATGGTCAGCCCGACCACGATGGCCGCTGTCCGCAGGAGCGGCGCAGTCCCCAATTCCGAATATCTTCTGGCCGCCGAGGGCGTGCGCAAGGAATTTCCGGGTGTCGTCGCGCTGGACGACGTGACCTTCCGACTGAAGCGCGGCAGCGTGCACGCGCTGATGGGCGAAAACGGCGCCGGCAAGTCGACGCTGATGAAGATCCTCGCCGGCATCTACCATCCCGACAAGGGCACGGTGCAGTTGAAAGGCGTCGACATCAGGCTTGAATCGCCGCTCGACGCGCTGGAAAACGGCATCGCCATGATACACCAGGAACTGAACCTGATGGCGCCGATGACGGTGGCGGAAAACATCTGGATCCGCCGCGAACCGCTCACCCGCCTCGGCTTCGTCGACCACAAGGAGATGAACCGCAAGACGGCGGAACTCTTCAACCGGCTGAACATTTCCATCCACCCGCAGACCAAGGTCGGCGAACTGTCGGTCGCCAACCGGCAGATGGTCGAGATCGCCAAGGCGGTCTCCTACGAATCCGATGTGCTGATCATGGACGAGCCGACCTCGGCGCTGACCGAGCGCGAGGTGGAGCATCTGTTCCAGATCATCCGCGGCTTGCGTGACCAGGGCATCGGCATCGTCTACATCACCCACAAGATGAGCGAGTTGTTCGAGATCGCCGACGAGTTCTCGGTGTTCCGCGACGGCAAGTATATCGGCACCCACGCCTCGACCGACGTGACGCGCGACGACATCATCCGCATGATGGTCGGCCGCGAAATCACCCAGATGTTCCCCAAGGAGGACGTGCCACTCGGCGACGTCGTGCTGTCGGTGAAGAACCTGACGCTGAACGGCGTGTTCAACGACGTTACCTTCGACGTGCGCGCCGGCGAAATCCTCGGCGTCGCCGGCCTTGTCGGCTCCGGCCGGTCCAACGTGGCGGAGAGCCTTTTCGGCGTCACCCCTGCCTCAAGCGGGACCATCGAGATCGACGGCAAGCCCGTTCGGATCGACAGCCCGACCGAGGCGATCCGCCACCGCATGGCCTTTCTGACCGAGGACCGCAAGGAGACCGGCTGCCTGCTGATCCTCAACGTGCTCGAAAACATGCAGCTCGCCGTGTTGCAGGACAAGTTCGTCCGCAACGGTTTTGTCGAGCAGGGCGCGCTCTCGGCACAGTGCGAGGACATGTGCCGCAAGCTGCGGGTGAAGACGCCCGACATGAATGAGCGGATCGAGAATCTGTCTGGCGGCAATCAGCAGAAGGTGCTGATCGGCCGCTGGATGCTGACCAATCCGCGCATCCTGATCCTCGACGAGCCGACCCGGGGCATCGATGTCGGTGCGAAGGCGGAAATTCACAGGCTGGTCACGGAGATGACCAGGAACGGCGTCGCCGTGATCATGATATCATCGGAAATGCCGGAAGTTCTCGGCATGAGCGACCGGATCATGGTCATGCACGAGGGCCGCGTCACCGGCTTCCTCGATCGCGCGGAAGCCACACAGATCAAGGTCATGGATCTTGCGGCGCGCTGAGCGCCCGGTGATCATCGACCTTTGAGGGAGGAACCAATGAGCAGCGAAACCATGGCCAAGGGCGAGGTCGATCTGAAGACCGGAAAGACGCAGCATCGGCGCGTCCCGCCCGAGGCCAATATCTTCCTCGTCCTGATCGGCATCGCGCTGATCTTCGAACTCCTGGGCTGGCTGTTCGTCAACCAGAGTTTTCTGATGAACACGCAGCGCCTGACCATCATGATCCTGCAGGTCTCGGTTATCGGGATCATCGCGGTCGGCGTGACCCAGGTCATCATCACCGGCGGCATCGACCTCTCGTCGGGCTCGGTCGTCGGCATGACGGCGATGTTTTCGGCGAGCTTCGCCCAGGCCTCGACCTGGCCGCGGGCGCTCTATCCGGGACTGACCGACCTGCCCTTCATCGTGCCGATCGCCGTCGGCATCGCCATCGGCCTGCTCGCCGGCTTCATCAACGGCCAGCTGATCGCCCGCACGAAGATCCCGCCCTTCATCGCCACGCTCGGCATGATGGTGACGGCGCGCGGCATCTCCAAGTGGTACACCAAGGGCCAGCCGGTCTCCGGTCTCAGCGAGGACTTCATCTTCATCGGCACCGGTGTCGCGCCGGTCGTCGTCTTCCTGGTCGTCGCGATCATCTTCCATATCGCGCTGCGCTACACCCGCTATGGCAAGTTCACCTATGCGATCGGCGCCAATGTCCAGGCGGCCCGCGTCTCGGGCATCAATGTCGAGGCGCATCTCGTTAAGGTCTATGCCATTGCCGGCATGCTCGCGGGCCTCGCCGGTGTCGTGACCGCCGCGCGCGCCCAGACAGCGCAGGCCGGCATGGGCGTGATGTACGAACTCGACGCGATTGCGGCGGCCGTCATCGGCGGCACCTCGCTTTCGGGCGGCGCCGGACGCATCACCGGCACCGTGATCGGCACCATCATCCTCGGCGTGATGACATCCGGTTTCACCTTCCTGCGCGTCGATGCCTATTACCAGGAGATCATCAAGGGCATGATCATCGTCGCTGCAGTCGTCGCCGACGTCTATCGGCAGAAGAAACGCAAGGCCTGAGAAAAGCCCGGCAGAGGGAAGGAAGGACGGCGTTGCGGCACCGCCCTTTTCCTATGCCGGACCGCCAAAACCCGAGGGGTCAGGGCTTGGCGGTCCGCGCCGCGCGACCCGCCTTCTCGAACTCGACCACCGTCTTGGCGACCGGCAGGCCGAATTTCGTCACCAGAGCCGTGTTGAGCACCGTGCCGTCGTTGCGCAGGACCATCTTGTCGTAGAAGCGGACCTTGTTCGCCTGCTTGGCGGAATCGAGATAGACCAGATAGTTGAAGCGGGCGACATTGCCCTGGACGCTCACATGCGTTTCGCCGATCACGTCCTCCCGGGTGCCGGAATAGCTGGACGGCCCCGTCTTCACGAAGCGCCAGGTCTTTCGGTCGCGCGTGCCGTCGTCGAAGACGAAATCCTCCCGAAGCGTCAGTGTCTTGCCGTCCCACTTGCCCGTGAGATCGACGGTGAACTTGCGCTTCACGCCGTTGATGGCGCTGAACGAGCCGGTCGCCTTGCTCTTTCCGGCAAAGAAACCTTCAAGCGTGAAAGCCTCTGCCGCGGAAACGGCGGAGGCGGGCATGAGCACGGGAAAAAGAAGAGCGAGGAACATGGACCTGGTCTTGGACATCGGAATGGCTCCTGTATGGGTTTTGCCGGGACTACGCACGCCGCCGGCTGATGGATCTCCACGGGCTGCTCACCACGGGATCAACTGACCGTCATAAGCGTAGAATGAGCCGCTCTCCGTCGGATCGAGGCGGTCGAGCACGGCCAGCATGCGGGCGACGCTGTCGTCGGGACTGAACCGTTCCTGGCCGGCCGAGAAGCGGTCGGAAAGCGCGGTCGCGACGGTTCCCGGGTGAAGCGCCGCAATGACGGCGAGCGGCCGCGTCCGGGCGATCTCGATCGCCGAGGTGCGCACGATCTGGTTCAGTGCCGCCTTAGAGGCGCGGTAGGAGATCCAGCCGCCCAGCCGGTTGTCGCCGATCGAGCCGACACGCGCCGACAGAAAGGCCATCAGGCTGCGGCGGTCGCGGGACAGCAGCGGCGAGAAATGCTTCAGCACCAGCGCCGGACCGATGGCATTGAGGGCAAACTGGGCGGTCATTGCCTCGGCACTGATGGCCTTGATCGTCTTTTCCGGACCGACACCGTCAATGGTCAGCGCTCCGGTCGCACAAACGATGACATCGAAACCGGTGCCCTCGCCCTGGAACCGCTCGGCCGCGGCCGAGACGGAAGCCTCGTCCGTGACGTCGAACCCGTCATGGCGGCGCGAGAGACCGTAGGCGCCGGCACAGGCAGGGTCATCATGAAAGGCTGCAAGAAAGGCGGATCCGATGCCGCCGGATGCGCCCAGCACCAGTGCGCGATACCCCGCCCCCAGAGATGGCAGTACACCTTCACCCATGATCGACCTCCGCAGCATCCGCCTGAGGCACAGCTCTTCATGATCGCTGGCCTTCTGCATGGTCTACGGGTGCGGATCGGGGCCGGATCATCCCTGCCCCCAGATGGCGCGATCAGCCCTCGACGGTGACCCAGCGCTTCTCGGCAAAGGATTGCGCCATGGCGTGAACGCTGCGCTCGATGCGAAGGCCGTCCTCGAAGCCGATCACATGCGCCTTGTCGCCGCCGATGGCGGCGATCAGTTCGCGGCACTCGATGACCTTGAGGTCATTGAAGCCCAGCCCATGGCCGGGCGCCGGAATGAAACGGTCGTAGGGTCGGTGATGCGGGGCGGCGAGAATGGTGCGGAAGCCCTGCTCCTGCGGACGCCCCGAGGCCTGGTAGAGCTGGAACTCGTTCATCCGCTCCTGGTCGAACAGGATCGAACCGGCAGAGCCGAAGATCTGCACCGCGATGCGGCCCTTGCGCCCCCAGGCCGAACGGTTGGCCATCAGCGCGGCCGAGATACCGCCCTTCAACCTGAGCAGCACGCTGGCGACGTCGTGGTTTTCGACGGCCCGCCGCCCACCCTCGGCCAGCGGCCGCGTCTCGTAGGGCTTGACCATGTCGGTGACCACCGCCTCGACATGGCCGAACAGCGTGAACAGCAGCGACAGCGGATGAACCGCGAAATCGTCCAGCGCGCCATAACCGGAAGAGGCCTCGCTCTTCCAGTAGAAGGGCTGCTCCGGATCGGCCATGAAGTCCTCGTCCATCTCGACACGGACATGGCTGACGGTACCGATTGCGCCGTCCTCGATCAGGGTGCGCATGTGGCGGATCATCGGGTTCTGGATGTAGTTGTAACCCATCACCGCGGCCCGACCGGAGCGGGCAGCGGCATCCCGCATACGGATTGCATCGGCGAGCGCCGGCGCCATCGGCTTCTCGCACCAGACATGTTTGCCGGCTTGGAGTGCTTCGATCGCCATCTCGGCATGGAAGGCGTTCGGCGTCGTAACCGAGATCACATCGATGGACGGATCGGACAGCAGATCCCGCCAGTTGCCGGTCGATTGGGAGAAGCCAAGCTCGCGCGCCTTCCTCGCCGCCAGTTCGGCATTGACCTCGGCCAGGGTGACCAGCCGCGGCCGCTCGACGTCGCCGAAAATGCTCGCCACATTGTTCCATGCCAGCGCGTGGCACTTTCCCATATAGCCGGTGCCGATGAGCCCGACGCCGAGACCCGCCATGTCTTCCTCCCAGAAGTCAAAAATTGAAATGTCGAGCAACGCTTACGGATTGTCGCGTTGATAGATCCAGTCATGATCCGGATGGTTCTGGAACCGCCACTTGCGCAAGGGGCCGGCCATGACGTTGAGGTAATACATCTCGTAGCCGTAAGGCACGCCACAGGGATGATGTCCCTTCGGAACCAGCACGACGTCGCCGTCGCCGACCGCCATGGTCTCGTCGAGAGAACCGTCCTCGGTGAAGACCCGCTGGAAACCGAAACCCTGCGCCGGATTGAGCCGGTGGTAATAGGTTTCCTCGAGATAGGTCATCTCCGGAAACCGGTCCTCGTCGTGCCGGTGCGGCGGATAGGACGACCAGTTGCCGGACGGCGTGAACACCTCCGTCACCAGCAGCGCGTCGGCCACGTCGCGGTCCTCCATGGCGATGGGGTAGATGTAGCGGGTATTGGCGCCCTTGCCGCGCTCGACCAGTGCGATGCCATCAGGGCCGATCACCTGCGCCTCACGCCCCGGCCTGGCGGGCGCCGTGCAGACAGCAAGCGTCAGATCCGTCATCGCGGTCGCCGACCATTGCGATCCGGCCGGCACATAGACGCAATGCGGCGGCGTCTTTTCGAAGACGTTCATCCGCTCGCCGAGCTCGCCGAAATCCTTGGACCCGCCGGTAACCTTCGCTTTGCCCTCGACCAGAACCAGGATGACCTCGGTGTCGCCGGTCTGCTCGCTGGCCGCCTCGCCGGCCTTCAGCCGGTAGAGGCCAAACCCGACATAGCCCCAGCCGGCGTCCGCCGGCGTGATGTCGTGCACCTTGCCGGAGCCAGCCTTCGGCTTGCGCAGCAGATCGCTCATCCCTCGTCTCCCTTGTCGTCTTTGGCGACGGCGCTCTCGGCCGGCGGCTTGTCGCCCGCTGAAGGCTTCGGCGCCAGGAACAGCTCGTACCCGGCATAGGCCGCCGCGGCGAAGAAGATGATGGCCCAGCCCGGCTGGCCGTTGACATGCTCCACGAGCCCCCAGGCCGCAGGTGCTGCGACGGTGAGGACACGGCGCCAGAGCGGGTTGAAGAACGGGTGCTGCGGATCGAGAAATCTCACGCTGTCTCCTTGTCCAGCCCGGCCTCCCTGGCCATGGCTTTCAGCGATATCAAACCCAGGCTCTGGTATTCGAAGGGATTGCGGACATCCGGGTCCTGCTCCGCCTCGATGACCAGCCAGCCTTGGTAACCATGCTCGGCCGCGATCCGCAAGACCGGCGGAAAGTCGACGCCACCCTCGGCGTCGCCCGGTACGGTGAAGACACCGCGGCGCACGCCTTCGAGGAAGGATAGGTTCTCGTCGCGGACCTGCAGGGCAATGACCGGCCGGATGTTCTTCGCATGGATGTGACCGACCCGGTGCATATGGTTCTTCGCCACGCGTTCCGGATTGCCGCCGCCGAACAGGCAATGACCGGTGTCCAGCAGCAGCTTGGCATGGGGTCCCGTGTTGGCCATCAGCTTGTCGATCTCGTCTTCGCTCTCGACGATCGTACCCATGTGATGATGGTAGACGAGTGCGATACCCTGCCCGGCGGCATACTCGGCCAAGGCCTCGACGCCGGCGCCGAACGTCGCCCACTCAGCTTCGGCAAGCTTCGGCCGGTCGTTGACCGCGACCGCGTCATTGCCGTGGATGGCATTCGAGGTCTCGCAGACGATGATCACTTTCGAGCCCATGGCATTGAGCAGATCGAGCGCCGGCTGCATTGCCGCCTTTTCCTCCTCGATCGTATGGGTGAGCAGGTTCAGCGAATGCCAGCCGGACACGTAACGCAAGCCACGGGGTTCGAGCACGGCCTTCAGGCCCGCCGGATCCTGCGGGAACTTGTGGCCTTTCTCGATACCGTCAAAGCCGATCTTCGCCGTCTCGTCGAGGCACTGTTCGAGGCCGATATGGGCGCCGAGGGTGCGGTCGTCGTCGTTCGACCAGGCAATCGGATTGGTGCCGTAGAAAATCATGCTTAGCGTCTTTCCTTGAGGGCCGCCTCGTAACGGAGACGGGCTTGTTTGACTTCCGGACGGGGCGAGACTTCAGGGACCGCAACGTCCCAGAAATGCCCGCCGGCCTCGGGTGTGGGATAGGGATCGGTGTCGATGACGATGACAGTGGTGACGGTCGCCTCGCGCGCGCCCGCCAGTGCGTCTTCCAGCTCCGTGATCGAGGAAACCTTGCGGGCGCTCGCCCCCATGGAGGCGGCATGCGCGGCAAAGTCGATCGCCATCGGATGCACGTTCGAGTGGGCATAGAGATTGTTGAACTCGGCCCCGCCTGTGCCCATCTGCAGCCGGTTGATGCAGCCGTAGCCACGGTTGTCGGTGATGACGACGGTAATCTTCGTGCCCATGGCGACCGCAGTGGCCAGCTCCGAATTCATCATCATGTAGGAACCGTCGCCGACCATGACGATGACGTCGCGGTCCGGCTCGGCCATCTTGATGCCGAGACCGCCGGCGATCTCGTAGCCCATGCAGGAGAAGCCGTATTCCATGTGATAGGAGAGCGGCAGCTTCGCCTTCCACAGCTGGTGCAGCTCGCCCGGCATGGTGCCCGCCGCGCACATGACGACGGTATTGTCACGCGACTGGCGCTGCACGGCGCCGATCACCTGCATGTCGGTCGGCAACTGATTGCCGTCCTTCGGCGGTGCGGTCACGGCATCCGCCTTGGCGAACCACGCGTCCTTGATCGCCGGGTCCGGCGCCTCGAAACGCTGATCCCCGAGGGCCGCCGAGAGGCGCTCAAGGCCGATCCTGGCGTCCGAGATCAACGGGATAGCGTCATGCTTGGTGCTGTCATAGGCCTGAACGTTGAGCGACAGGATGCGACGCTCGGGATTCTTGAACAGCCCCCAGGACCCGGTGGTGAAATCCTGAAACCGTGTGCCGACGCCGAACACCAGGTCTGCCTTTTCGGCGACGATATTGGCGCATTCGGCGCCGGTGACGCCGACGGGCCCGAAATTGCGCTCATGGTCCCAGGCGAGCGCAGACTTGCCGGCCTGCGTCTCGACGACAGGAATACCGTGCTTCTCGGCAAAACGCGCGAGCACATCCGCCGCGCCGGAGAAATGCACGCCGCCCCCGGCGACGATGACCGGGTTCCTCGCCGCCTTGAGCGCAACGACGGCCTGCTCGAACTCGAGCGCATCGGGTTCCGGCCGGCGCTGATACCAGACTTTGGGCTCGAAGAAGCTCTCCGGATAGTCGTAGGCCTCGGCCTGCACGTCCTGGCAGAAGGCGAGCGTCACCGGGCCGCAATCGGCGGGATCGGTCATGGTACGCATCGCGCGCGGCAGAGCGGTCAGCAACTGCTCGGGTCGCATGATCCGATCGAAATAGCGCGACACGGGCTTGAAGCAGTCATTGACGGTCATGGTGCCGTCGCCGAAATCCTCCAGCTGCTGCAGCACCGGATCGGGACCACGATTGGCAAACACATCGCCCGGAATAAAGAGCACCGGCAGCCGGTTGACATGGGCAAGCGCCGCCGCTGTCACCATATTGGCAGCACCCGGACCGATCGAGGATGTGACGGCCATGGCGCGCCGCCGGCCCAGCTGCTTGGAGTAGGCGATGGCCGCATGCGCCATCGACTGCTCGTTCTGGCCGCGGAAGGTCGGCAGCCGATCACGCAGACCATGCAGCGCCTCGCCGATGCCGGCCACGTTGCCGTGACCGAAGATGGCCCAGACGCCCGCCATGTAAGGAACGCCATCCTCGTTCAGCTGGTTGGCGAGGTAGCGCATCATCGCCTGCGCCGCCGTCAGTCTCACCGTCTTCATTTCTGATCTCCCAGGGCGCCCCGCGCCTGCCGCGCCCTGTCCCATACGGAACAGAGACTACGATAACGCTGCGCCATTTCCTCCACCGCCTCCGCGTCGCTTGCCGCGCCAGACAGCCATTTGCGCGCCGCCTCGCCAAAAATAGTGCGGCCGACGGCAAAACCCTTCACCAGATCGAAGCGTGCCGCCAGGGCGAAACTCTCCTCGAGTTCGGCCTGCGGGGCATCGAGGCCGAGCACGACGATCCCCCGCGTGTAGGCGTCATGGCGCTCGACGGCGGCGCAGGCATTGGCCCAGGACGCCTCGGTCCGCATCGGCTCCAGTTTCCACCAGTCGGGATAGACGCCGATCTCGTAAAAGCGGTCGATGATCTGCGCCACCGTGCCGTCATCGGTCGGCCCGACCTTGGAGGGAATGACTTCCAGCAGCATCTCCAGCCGATTGCGGCGCGCGGCGGCAAACAGGCGACCAACTGTCGCTTCCTGCTCGGCGCGCATTTCGACCGGATCGTCCGGATGATAGAAGCACAGGACCTTGACCACGTTCTCGAGCGGCCATTCGACCAGACCGCCGAAGTCAGGGCCAAGCTCGGGTTCGAGCGTCAAAGGACGCGAGCCCGGCCATTCGACCGGCCGTCCAATCCACAGGCCCGAGCCGCTGGCCGCATGGAGCGCATCGCGGCCTAGCCGGCCGTCGCACAGGATGCCGTAGCCCGGCCGGCGAGCCGCCACGTCCAGGGCTGCCTGGAGGCAGAGCGTCTTGAAAGCGCCGATCCGCTCGCGCGGCACGCCCGCCTCGTCGGCCATCGCCTCCAGCTGCATGCGATGGTCGAAGGCAAAGACCCGCATCGTAGACCAGTCGCCCTTGCGGTTGGTGGACCAATGCACCTGCTCCAGCGCCTCATCCTTGCGCAGCGCCTTGTTGCGGATGCCCGTCATGAAGAAATACTGCAGTTCGTCCCAGCTCGGATAGGCAGGCGTGCAGCCATGCCGCGATACCGCAAAGGCGCCGCAGGCATTGGCAAACTTGAGGCTGGTCGGCCAGTCCTCACCCGTCAGCCAGCCTTTCAGCAGCCCGGACATGAAGCCGTCGCCGGCACCCAGCACGTTGAAGACCTCGATCGGGAAGCCCTCACCCGACTGACCCTCGTCGAGGCTGTCGGGGATCGCACCCTCGAACACCACCGCCCCCATGGCGCCGCGCTTGCAGACCAGTGCGGCATCGGAGACGCGGCGCACGGCCTTGAGTGCCTCCAGCGTATCGGTCGTGCCGCCGGCGATGTGAAACTCCTCTTCCGTGCCGACGATCAGATCGAACAGATGGAGCGTCGCCTGCAGCTTCTCGGTCACGGCCCTGGATTCGATGTAGCGGCTTTCGCCCGCTCCGTGGCCGGCCAGTCCCCAGAGATTGGGGCGGTAGTCGATGTCGAGTGCGGTCTTGGCGCCGCTCTCGCGGGCGATCTTCAGCGCCTTCAGCACCGCAGCCTCCGTTCGCGGATGCGACAGATGCGTACCCGTCGCCAGCACGCACCGCGCGGAACTGATGAAATCCGGATCGACATCATCCTCGCACAGCGCCATGTCGGCGCAGTTTTCGCGATAGAAAATCAGGGGAAAATGGTGCTCGTCGCGGATGCCGAGGAGCACCAGCGCGGTCAGTCGCTCCGGGTCCGTCTTCACGCCCCGGACATCCACACCCTCTCGCACCAGCTGCTCACGAATGAAACGCCCCATGTGCTCGTCACCCACGCGGGTGAGCACAGCGGATTTGAGACCGAGCCGGGCCGTACCGGCGGCGATGTTGGTCGGGGATCCGCCGATATACTTGTTGAAGGAGGCCATGTCCTCGAGCCGACCGCCGACCTGTGCGCCATAAAGGTCGACCGATGATCGGCCGATGGTGATCAGATCGAGCTGTGCCAAGCGAACCTCCCTGTCGGCGAAGCGGTCGCTTGCCCGCCGGCCGTCCTGTCAGGCTGCCGCACACCGGCGGCCTCCCCTCTCCTCTAATAATGGACTATAAATTCTATTTTTGGAACTTTCAATACAAATATTCAATCTTCCTGACGTGCAGTGCCCACCGCGACCGACAGCGCGATGGCGAGACAGAGCGTCGCCGAAAGCGAGCGGAAGGCACCGAAATCCACCTCGGAAACCGAAAGGGTAATGGCATCGAAGCGACGCAAGGGACTGACGATCGTATCCGTCACCGCAACGACCGGAATGCCTCGGGCCGCCACCGACTCAACAAGATCAATGGTCTCGGCCGAATAGGGAGAGAAGGTGATCGCGAGAAGCACGTCGCCCGGCCGAATGGCATGGTGGTTTTCCAGCTTGCCGACGGCGCTGTGCAACATGGCCGGCACCTGCATCTTTTCCAGCGCATAGGCGAGATAGCTGGCCACCGGAAATGACCGGCGCAGGCCGATGATATGGATCATCTTTGCGCTCGCGAGCGTCTCGACCGCCTGCTCAAGCATCTGCGGCTCGACCGTTTTGAGCAATCCTTCCAGAGACATCCGGCCCGCCTCGACGAACTCGGCGAGTAGCGCCGTCGGGCTGCCCTCGGCCTTTTCGCGCAGATGATGCAGACGGGTCGTGTAATCGGGCCAGCCGCCGACGAAGGAGTCGCGGAACAGCTTCTGCATTTCGGAATAGCCGGAGAAACCGAGAATCTGGCAGAAGCGCATGAAGGCCGACGGCTGGACGCCGGCACCCTCGGCCATCTCGGCGACTGTCGAGACCGCAATGCGGTCCTTGTTGGCGGCGACATAGTCGGCGCACTGCCGCAACCGTTTGGGCAGATCCTCCGAAACCGCCAGCAGCCTTTCCTCGAATGCCTTGATGCTGGTGGGGCCACCGGTTTCCGTCATGACTGTCCTTTCCGCAATGTCGCTTGACACAAACGATATCGCATTCTAGCAAAATAGAATGTATATTCCAAACGAAGTTTTGGAACGTTCATTCCACAAGAGAGAGCCCGCGACCTTTGCCGCGAAGCGGATCGGCTGTGCAAGGGCAAGATCGGGATAACAATGTCTAGGGCGTGCGACGCCGGTTCGGCAATGCGGCCAAGGGAGGAGACGACATGGTAACGAGACTGGCCCTGCTGGGCGCCGGACGGATCGGCAAGGTGCACGCGCGCGCAATCGCCGAGGACAAGCGGGCAAGACTGGTGGCCGTGGCCGATGCCTTTCCCGACGCAGCAAACGCCATTGCCGAGGCTTCCGGCGCAGCAGTGAAGACGATCGAAGAGATCGAGGCCGACAAGGACATCGACGCCGTCATCATCTGCACCCCGACCAACACGCATGCCGACCTGATCGAGCGCTTCGCCAAATCCGGCAAGGCGATCTTCTGCGAAAAGCCGATCGACCTCGACGTCAACCGCGCGCGCGCCTGCCTGGAGACGGTGCGCAAGGTCGGCGGCAAGGTCATGCTCGGCTTCAACCGTCGTTTCGACCCGCATTTCCAGGCGGTTCGCCAGGAGATCGACAAGGGAACCATCGGCAAGGTGGAAATGGTGACGATCACCAGTCGCGATCCCGGCGCACCGCCGGCCGAATATATCAAGGTCTCGGGAGGCATTTTCCGCGACATGACGATCCACGACTTCGACATGGCCCGCTTCCTGCTGGGCGAGGAGATCGAGACGGTCATGGCCTCGGCCTCCGTGCTCGTCGACCCGAAGATCGGCGAACTTGGCGATTACGATTCCGCAAGCCTGATCCTGACGACGAAAAGCGGCCGCCAGGCGGTCATCTCCAATTCCCGCCGTGCATCCTACGGCTATGACCAGCGGATCGAAGTGCACGGATCGCTCGGCGCCGTCTCGGCGGAAAACCAGCGGCCGGTGTCGATCGAGATCGCGACCGGCAGCGGCTATACCCGCCCGCCGCTGCACGATTTCTTCATGACCCGTTACACCGCGGCTTACGCCGCCGAGATATCGGCCTTCATCGACAGTCTGGAAAAGGGCACGGCCCTGTCGCCTTCCGCCGAGGACGGACTGATCGCACTTGCCCTTGCGGATGCGGCTCTGAAGTCGGTAGAACAGAAGGCGGCCGTGAAGGTCGCCTACTAAGACGCTTGCCATCAGCTTGGAACCGCGGCCCGGCGCCGCGGGAACGGGCCCCCATCGCAGCGATGGGGGCTTGAGGCTTCAGACCGAAAGCTCGCGCCGCTCGAGCTCGGTCATCATGGCAAGATCCAGCACCTTCTGCAGATTGGCCGCATGGCGAAAGCTCGGCTCCTGCATGTGACCGCCGCGGATGGCGGCCATGAACTTCTGGTAATTGGTTTCCACCGGATCGACCTCGATCTCCTTCCATACCGCCGTCTCGACATCCTCCTTCAGGCAGGCCCGAAGCTTGGAGCCGTCGACGCGATGAACGACCTCCAGCGCCCCCTTGTCGCCGTGGACCCTCAGGCGCAGCTCGTTGAGATGGCCGGTCGCCCAGCGGCTGGCATGGATGACACCCATGGCCCCGTTGGTGAACTCGGCCGTCATGGTGAAGCTGTCATTGGCATCGAGATCATATTCACCGATGCGGTTGCCCGGCGCCTTGTCGAAGGTCTTCAGCCGCGCGAAGACATTGCCGATCTCGGTTGCCGCACCAAAGCCGGCAAAGTCGAGGATATGGATGCCGACATCCCCGAGGACGCCGTTCGACCCGTGCTTGGTCGACAAACGCCACAGCCACTGGCTCTCGGCCGCCCAGTCGCCCCAAGCCTTCGAGACCAGCCAGCTCTGCAGGTAGGACGCCTCGATGTGGCGCACCCGGCCGATCTCGCCGTCGATCACCATCTGCCGCGCCTTCTGCACCTGCGCGACGTTGCGATAGGTGAGGTTGACCATGTTGACGAGGCCGGACGCCTCGGCCGCCGTCGCCATTTCGTCGGCCTTGGCATAGGTCTCGGCCAGCGGCTTCTCGCACATTATGTGCTTGCCGGCCGCCAGAAGCGCAAGCGTCGTCGGGTGGTGGATGCGGTCGGGCGTCACATTGGTCACCGCATCGAACTCACCCCACAGGATCGCCTCGTCGAGCGAGGTGAACGTGTGGGGAATGTCGTGCCGGGCCGCAAAGGCCCGGACCTTGGCAACATCGACATCGACCGCGGCGACCAGCTGGACATCGGAGAGGGTGGCGAAGTTCATGGCATGGGTATTGGCCATGCCGCCCGTGCCCAGCACGAGAAGACGGATTGGGCCCATCACTTGTAGCCCTCTTCGCCGGCCTTGTGCAGCTTGGGACCACGCTCTGTGATCGGCTCGAGCGCCTCTTCGACCGGCACATTGGGTGCGTCGTGGATCGCGGTGAAGGCAGGCCGAGGATTGTAGGCCCATTTGACCGCATTGCGGATCACGCGCTGCACCGTGGCGTCGTGATAGGTCGGATAGGTCTCGTGACCGGGGCGGAAATAGAAGATGTTGCCTGCACCGCGCCGCCAGGTCAGGCCGGAGCGAAACACCTCGCCACCGGCAAACCAGGAAATGAACACCGTCTCCAGCGGTTCGGGGACAGAGAAGAACTCTCCGTACATTTCCTCGTTCTCAAGCACGAAGCTTTCGGGAACGCCCACGGCGATCGGATGCCCCGGATTGACCGTCCAGATCCGTTCGCGCTCGCCCGCCTCGCGCCATTTCAGTGCGCAGGGTGTGCCCATCAGCCGCTTGAACGGTTTGGAAAAATGCCCTGAGTGAAGGACGATCAAGCCCATGCCCTCATGCACGCGCCGTGCGACACGCTCCACCACGTCATCCGAGACGGCGCCATGATCCTTGTGTCCCCACCAGAGAAGAACATCGGTGCCTTTCAGCCGCTCTTCGGTCAGTCCATGCTCCGGCTCCTGCAACGTCGCCGTGGTCGCCTCGACCCCCGGCTCGCCATTGAGTGCTGTCGCGATGGTCGCGTGCATTCCGTCGGGGTATATACTTTTCACGACTGCGTTGGTGTGTTCATGAATGTTCTCTCCCCACACGACCGCTCTGATTGCCACTATCATTCTCCTTCCGCGTCTGTTGAGCGAAATGCTCCCTGCCGAAATGAAATCGGACCTCGCCGGGTTCCGCAAGAAGACGCCGCAAGCGCCAGTTCGAAGAAGCAGAAGGCCCGGATGGCCGGCGGACCTTGCCGCCATTTCGCCGCAAGGGCATGGTGGGCAGGCTTGACCGTCCCGCCCGCGACCAGAGAGAAAGGCGACCGCAAGGCATGCCCTTAACCCCGCACTCCTCCCCGCCCGTTATCGTCATCGGCCACATCAACCACGACCGCATCTGGCACCTGAATTCCGCCCTCAGGCCGGGAGCCCGCATCAGCTGGTCGCAACGCCGCATTCGGCTCGGCGGCGGCGGCTACTACACCGCTCGGCGGCTGATGGATCTCGGCCGATCGGTGCGCCTCGTTGCCTCGCTGTGCGACGACGCGCATGGCCGCTGGGCCCGCGAGGTTCTCACCGCACGGCATTTCGACCTCTCGGCCGTCGCGGTCGCTGCAGGCGAAACCGATTGCGCCGACGTCCTGCTCGAGCCCAATGGCGAACGCACCATCCTTTCGGGGGAAAAGCGGATCAGCCGCAGCTTCTCCATCGCCGCACCGATTGCCGGCGAGGCCTTTTACGTCAACGGCGCCCGGATCTGCGACACCATCGTCCAGTCGCTCGCAGCAGCGCCGCTGGTCCTCTCGCAGTTTCCGCTGGGCACGCCAACGCCGCGGCCCGCCGATGTGATGGTCGGTTCCAAGGCGGATTTCCCCAGCCTAGACCTTCAGGCGATCTGGCAGAGAGCAAGGGCCATCTGCGGCGAACGCCTGAAACATCTGGCGCTCACCGACGGCCCGCATGAGACGACGCTGTTCGACGGCAGCACCCGACAGGATATTCACGTCAATCACATCGTCTCGACCGCCGACACCATCGGTGCCGGCGACAGTTTCAGCGCCGCCCTGCTCGACCGGCTGATCGCCGGAGACAGCCTTGAGACTGCCGCGCAATGGGCCGGAGAGGCAACAGCCGATTGGCTCGAGCAACGCGACAGGCAGACGGAAGCCGACTGGGCCCAGGAGCCGCAGGAGCTGGCGATCTGAGCGCGATTTCGCTGCCTTCAAACGATCGCCGACGCCTTCACAAACAGTTGAAAAATTTGAGGAACCCGGCGGGAACTTTTGCCGGGCCTGGGTGTTCGTTGGTCGCAATGGAGTATGTTATGACAGACACCCGACCCACCTGGCAGGAGCCCGTTGAAATCCGGCTCCAATCCGGCCTTACCCGGACGTTTCGCGAAGCCTTTGATGCCCTCTATTTTCTCGAAGAGGAATGGCCGACGCGCCACGGCGCCGCCTATGAGCGGGCGCGACGATGGTGCCGGCTGGCAATCGAGGCCGATGAGGCGGCCAATGCCGCCCGCAAGGCCTTCATCGCGGCCGCACGCCAGGCCGGCATGCTCTGCGAGCCCACGCCACCTTCAGTAGACAAGGGCGGCGCTCGCATAGCGCTCGCCTGAGGATCAGACGCCACAGCCGCCGCCGGTCCAGGCCCGCGGCGGCTTCCTCCTCCGCGATATACCTCGACGGCGGATGGCGATGGACACGCAGAGGTAAGATCTTTACCCACTCCGGCACTCGCATCACATGCCCCGCCTTATGCAGGCCGCCCAAAAAACCGGATTGTGCCGGCGGCAATGAGATGCCAATATTTTGTGCAGCGCGCCATGGCTTAGAAGCCGGTTCGGCAAGAGCGCGATCACCGGGGGGATTCCATGACCAAGACCTTGCCGGCACCCAAGCTCGGTGCCTTGAAAAGACTGGCGCTCGGCTTTGCGGCCTCTGTAGCGCTCCTCTTCTGCGGGCCGGTGCTTGCCGAGGCACGGGACCTTACGCTCGGCATGACGATCGAACCGACCGGCCTCGACCCGACGATCGCAGCACCGGTCGCCATCGGCCAGGTAGCCTGGCAGAACCTCTTCGAGGGCCTGGTGACCATCGACCGCGACGGCAAGATCCGCCCGCAGCTGGCAAAGAGCTGGGAGATTTCCTCGGACGGCCTCACCTACACTTTTCACTTGGAAGAGGGCGTCAAGTTCCACGATGGCGAGATGTTCGACTCGTCTGTCGCCAAGGCCTCGCTGGAGCGCGCCCGTGGCACCGACAGCGTCAATCCACAAAAGCGCTTCTTCGCCGCCATCGACACGATCGAAACGCCGGATCCCGCAACGCTGGTGCTGAAACTGAAGGAGCCGGCCGGCAGCCTGCTCTATTGGCTGGGCTGGCCGTCCTCGGTCATTCTCGGCACGAAGAGCGCAGAGACAGCCAAGACCACGCCCGTCGGCACCGGTCCCTTCCGCTTCGTCAACTGGGCCAAGGGCGACAAGGTCGAGCTTGCCGCCAATCCCGACTACTGGAACGAAGACGTCAAGGTGAAGCTGGACAAGGTCACCTTCCGCTTCATCGCCGACCCGCAGGCCCAGGCCGCGGCCCTGAAATCCGGCGACGTCGATGCCTTCCCGGAATTCGGCGCGCCGGAACTGGTCGAGAGCTTCAAGGACGACGAGCGGCTCGTCACCGTTATCGGCGACACGGAACTCAAGGTCGTCGCCGGCATGAACAACGATCGCAAGCCATTCAATGACAAACGCGTGCGCCAGGCGCTGATGATGGCGCTCGACCGTTCGGTCATCATCGACGGTGCCTGGTCCGGCTATGGCACGCCGATCGGCAGCCATTACACGCCCAACGACCGCGGCTATATCGACCTGACCGGCCATCATCCCTACGATCCGGAGAAGGCGAAAGCCCTGCTGGCCGAGGCCGGCTATCCGGACGGTTTCACCTTCACCATCAAGACCCCACAGATGGCCTATGCGCCGCGCTCCGCCCAGGTGATGCAGGCGCTGTTTGCCGAGATCGGCGTCACGATGAACATCGAACCGACCGAGTTTCCAGCCAAGTGGGTGCAGGACGTCTTCAAAGGCCGCGACTTCGACATGACCATCGTCGCCCATGCCGAGCCGATGGACATCGACATCTATGCCCGCGATCCCTATTATTTCGGCTACAAGAACCCCGCCTTCAACGACATCCTGAAGAAGATCGAGGCGACCGCCGACACCGCCGAACAGGACAGGCTCTATGGCGAGGCGCAGACGATCCTCGCCGAAGACGTGCCGGCGCTTTTCCTCTTCGTCATGCCGAAGCTCGGCATCTGGGACAAGAAGCTGAAGGGCCTTTGGGAAAACGAGCCGATCCCGTCCAACGTGCTGACAGAGGTCTATTGGGAAGAGTGAGGGCGGAAAGAACCAAGCGTGGTTTGTCTGGCCCTCACGGAAGGCTCATGCGCATGTCACCCCCCTCTGCCCTGCCGGGCATCTCCCCCTCAAGGGAGGAGATCGAAAGCGGCAGAGCTTTGCCCGGCCGCGGCCTCCCATGGCACGACGCCACTGGTCTCGGCAGTAGTGTCATCGCATACGCACGCCTCCGTCATCGCTTTGCCATGCCGTGCGTCACGCGCGAGTTTGCACGATGGCGACCACGGATGATCTCCTCCCTTGAGGGGGATGAGGAGCGTTCCGCGCAGCGGAGCAATCGATCCAGTGAATCGATTGCAGCGCCGAACACCGGCAGGGCAGAGGGGGGTATCCCGCCCCATGCAGCCCAGCATGCACGCCCAAGCCTCGCCGCGCCCGGGAGGGAACACCCATGCTGACCCTCGTCGCCCGCCGGCTTGGCAGTCTCGTGCTGACGCTTGCCGCCGTCTCGATGCTGATCTTCCTGGTCATGGACGTGCTGCCCGGCGATCCGGCGGCGATCATGCTCGGCACCTCGGCAAGCCCCGATACGCTGGCCGCGCTTCGCCAGGAACTCGGCCTCGACCAGCCTCTGCCGGTGCGTTACCTGCTCTGGCTGGGCGGCGTGCTCACCGGCGATCTCGGGACATCCTATACCTATGGCGTGCCGGTCGCCGGTCTGATCGCCGAGCGGCTGGCGGTGACCGTGCCGCTCGCCCTGATGGCCATCGTCATTTCCGTGCTGATCGCCATCCCGCTCGGCGTCGCCTCTGCCGCAGCCCGCAATTCGCGCTTCGACTATCTTGCGGGTTTCCTGTCGCAGCTGTTCATTGCCGTTCCCGGTTTCTGGGTGGCGCTGCTGCTCATTCTGGCCTTCTCGATCTCGCTCGGCTGGATGCCGGCCGGCGGCTTTCCCGGCTGGCAGGCAGGAATGCTCGCCGGCCTGAAGGCCCTGCTTCTGCCGGCGATCGCGCTCGCGCTTCCGCAAGCCGGCGTATTGACCCGCGTCACGCGATCCTCCGTGCTGGAGGTGCTGCACGAGGACTTTGTCCGCACCGCCCGCGCCAAGGGCCTGACCCGGCGCGTCGCCCTCTGGCGCCATGTGGTCCCGAACGCGCTCGTACCCGTGATTACCATCCTGGGCCTGCAATTCACCTTCCTGATCGCCGGCGCCATCCTGATCGAGAACGTCTTCAACCTGCCAGGCCTCGGCCGCCTTGCCTATCAGGCGCTGACCCAGCGAGACGTGATCGTCATGCAGGACGTGGTACTGTTCTTCGCCGGACTGGTGATCGTCATGAACTTCCTGGTCGACATCGCCTATCTGGTGCTCGATCCGCGACTGAGGGGGCACGGTCGATGACGATGCTCACCCGCAACCGGCAACCGGCAGCCGGCCTGTCCCTGATCCTGCGACGGCCCAATCTGACGATCGGTGCCGCAATCATTCTAGCGCTCGTCGCCCTTGCCCTCCTCTCGCTCGCCTGGACGCCGGTGGCGCCGACGAAAATGCAGATCGTGCACAAGCTGAAGCCGCCGCTGAGCTTCGGCCTCTTCGGGACAGACCAATTCGGCCGCGACATCGCCTCGATGCTCATGGTCGGCGCGTGGAACTCGCTGTCGACGGCAGCACTCGCTGTTGTGCTTGGCGGTGCCGCCGGCACCGCGCTCGGCGTGCTGGCCGCTGCCCGCCGCGGCCTCGTCGAGGCCCTCGTCATGCGCGTCAACGACGTGATCTTCGCCGTTCCGCCGATCCTCTCGGCGATGATGCTCGGCGCCCTCATCGGCTCCGGCCGCTTCACGGCGATCATCGCCATCGCCGTCTTCATGGTGCCGGTCTTCGCGCGGGTAACGGCGAGCGCCGCCCGTCAGATCTGGGCGCGTGACTTCGTGCTCGCCGCCCGCGGCGCCGGCAAGGGCGCATTCCTGATCACGGTCGAGCACGTGCTTCCCAATATTGCCGGGCAGATCATCGTCCAGGCAACCATCCAGCTGGGGCTGGCGATCCTGACCGAAGCGGGCCTCAGCTTCCTCGGCCTCGGCATGCCGCCGCCGGCCCCGACCTGGGGACGCATGCTGGCCGACGCCCAGACCTATCTGGCGACCGCCCCCTGGCTGGCGGTGCTGCCCGGTCTTGCGATCGCACTTACGGTGTTCGGCTTCAACATGCTGGGCGATGGGCTGCGCGACCTCTTGGATCCGCGCGACCGGGGGAGGACAGGATGACGACTGACGCTCCTCTCCTGTCCGTGCGGGATCTGACGGTCTCGATCCGTCAGCCGGACGGCACCCGGCTGCCGATCCTCATCGACATGGCCTTCGATCTCCAGGCCGGAGAAACGCTCGGGATCGTCGGCGAAAGCGGCTCGGGAAAATCGCTGCTGGCGCTTTCGATCATCGGTCTCCTGCCGGGCGTTGCGCAAGCAAGCGGTACGATCGCGTTTTTGGGCGAGAACCTGCTGGAGACGCCGGAAGACCAGCTCTGCGCCATCCGCGGCGATCGCGTCGGCATGATCTTCCAGGAGCCGATGACCGCGCTCAATCCGGCCATGACCGTCGGCGACCAGATCGCCGAGGGACTGGTCTGGCATCGCGGTCTTTCCTGGCGCGCCGCGCGCGCCGAGGCTGTCGATCTGCTCGACCGGGTGCGCATGCCGGACGCCCGGCGTCGGGCAAAGACCTATCCGCACGAAATGTCAGGCGGCCAGCGCCAGCGGGTCGGGATTGCCATTGCGCTGGCGCTCAAGCCCGCGCTCCTGATCGCCGACGAGCCGACGACCGCCCTCGACGTGACCGTACAGGCCGAGGTTCTCGACATCCTGGACGAATTCACTCGCGAATACGGCATGGCGCTGATGCTGGTCAGCCATGATCTTGGCGTCATCGCCCGCATGTGCCGGGAGACGATCGTTCTCTATGCCGGGCGCCGCATGGAGGCCGGGGAGACGCGCGCCGTATTCACCCAACCGAAACATCCCTACACCCGCGGGCTGATCGCGGCGGTGCCGAAGCGCATCGCGGACGGGGGCCGGCTCCCGACCATCCGCGGCCGCGTGCCGGCTTTCGACCGGCTGCCGAAAGGCTGTGTCTTTTCCGACCGCTGCCCCGACGTCGTCGCCGCCTGCCATGCGGGGGAGCCCGGATGGATGACCTTTGCCGACGGACGCGGCGTGCGCTGCATTCGGGCGAAAGGGGAGTTGGAGTGATGAGTTGGCAGGATTTGCGAACCGTGCGGATACCCCCCTCTGCCCTGCCGGGCATCTCCCCCTCAAGGGGGGAGATCAGCGAAACGGCTGCCGCTCGGTGGAGACCGAAGGCGGCCCGGATCCCTGACACCAACAAAGCGCATTTGATATACCCCCGCCAAACTTCGAACCTGGCGGACAATGTGGGTGCCACCTACCGATCTCCCCCCTTGAGGGGGAGATGCCCGGCAGGGCAGAGGGGGGTGAGCCACGCAACGCGGTACACCGGAGCTGGACATGTTCAAGGCAAGAGTGGAGGCCTTTGTTGAACAAGACCTCCCTCCTCGACATCCGCGACCTCACCCGCGACTATGTCAGCCAGTCCCTGTTTGGCCCAGCGCACCGCACCCGCGCCCTCGATGCCGTGTCGCTGACGGTCGAGGCCGGCGAGATCTTCGGCGTGGCGGGCGAAAGCGGTTGCGGCAAGTCGACACTCGCGCGGCTCGCCATGGCGCTCGATCGGCCGACATCGGGCCAGGTTTTCTTTGAAGGCGAGGATCTCTTCGCCCTGTCGCACAAGGAACTGATGCGCCGTCGCGAGCACTTCCAGATGGTCTTTCAGGATCCTTATGGCTCGCTCGACCCGCGCCAGACCATCGGTCGCATCGTCGCCGAGCCGCTGCATGTGCTGGCGAAAAGGCCGGGACGGGCCGAGATCCGGGACAGGGTCGCTGCGATCCTCGAAAGCGTCGGCCTGAAGCCCGAGCATACCGAGCGCTATCCGCACGAGTTCTCCGGTGGCCAACGCCAGCGCATCGCCATTGCCCGCGCCCTCGTCACCGAACCGAAGCTGGTGATTGCCGACGAATCGCTTTCGGCGCTCGATCTCTCGGTGCAGGCTCAAGTGCTGAACCTGTTGATGGATTTACGTGACAAGCGCGGCGTCGCCTTCCTCTTCATCACCCACAACCTCGCCGTGATCGACAGCATCGCCGACCGGGTCGGGGTGATGTATCGCGGCCGCTTCGTCGAGATCGGGCCGGCCCATGCGGTCTTCGAGCGGCCTCTCCACCCCTATACAAGGGCGCTCGCCGAGGCAGAGCCGAGCATTGCACAGTTCGGCCGACCCGACAGGCCTGCCGAGCGCGAAACCGCGACACCATCCGAGCAAGGCGACGGCTGCCCCTATCGTCATCGCTGTCCGCTGGCCGTCGCGCGCTGCGCTACGGAACAACCGGAGCTGCGCTTCGTCACCGCGGGCCGACAGGCAGCCTGCCACCGGGCCGAAGAGATGGCGCCCAAAGAGGATGGGGGAACGGACGCAGGCGCTTAAGCGGCCGATCATCATCCAGGCGCAGACAACGCGCGGCTCCGCAGCTCTCCTTGTCTCACCCACGTTCCAGAACCGCGCGGATTTTCGCGGGACTGTCACATCACCGCTATTGCACCTGCGAAGAACCTGTTGTTTTAATCAAACGACTAGAAATGAAGCGGGCTGTCGCCGAGGCGGGAAAAGCCCTCTCCACAGGAGATCGAAGCTGTGACACCAGCAAGCCGAAACGCGATCATCGCTGCCCTCGTCTTCGCCCTCGCCGCCGGTGGCGGCTATTATGTCTGGGAGTCGCTGCAGGCTTCGGAACTCGGCGACGGCATTGCCGCCGGCAATGGACGCATCGAGGCTGTCGAGATCGATGTGGCGAGCAAGATCGCCGGCCGCATCAACGAGGTGTTCGTCGATGAAGGCGATTTCGTCAAAGCCGGCGAGAAGCTCGCCCAGATGGATGTGAAGCAGGTCGAATCGCAGCTGCGCCAGGCGGAGGCGGAAGCACGGCGGGCCGATATCGGGATCGAGACCGCCAAGGCCTTGGTTGAACAGCGCAATGCCGAAAAGAAGGCGGCCGCAGCCGCCGTGTCGCAGCGCCAGATTCTGCTCGATTCGGCGGACCGCAAACTCATCCGCTCGACGCAGCTCGCCACCTCCAGCACGATCTCGCAGCAAACGCTGGAAGACGACCGGGCAGCCGCAGAAGGCGCCCGCGCCGCACTTGCCGCAGCCGAGGCCCAGTCGGCCGCGGCCGATGCCGGCATCAGCTATGCCAAGGCCCAGGTGGTCAATGCCGAGGCGGCGGCCGATGCGGCCAAGGCCGCGATCGACAACATCCAGACCGTGATCACCGACAGCACGCTTGTGGCGCCCCGTGACGGCCGCGTGCAGTTCCGAGTGGCCCAGCCGGGCGAAGTGGTCGCCGGCGGCGGCAAGGTCATTAATCTCGTCGATCTCGGCGACGTCTACATGAGCTTCTTCCTGCCGACCGAGCAGGCCGGACGCGTCGCCATCGGTGCCGAGGTTCGCATCAAGCTCGACGCCGCACCGCAGTTCATCATTCCGGCGACCGTCTCCTTCGTCGCCAACGTCGCGCAGTTCACCCCGAAGACGGTCGAAACCCAGATCGAGCGTGAAAAGCTGATGTTCCGCGTCAAGGCCAAGATCAATCCCGAACTGCTGCGCAAGCACATCGAAATGGTCAAGACCGGGCTTCCGGGCGTTGCCTATGTCCGCCTCGACCCGAATGCGCAATGGCCCGCCGGCATCGAGGGCGAAGTCGTCCAATGAGGGCTGGATCGGCGAACGGTGAGACAGACGGATCCGACGCGATCGTCGGCATCCGCGGCGTTTCTCTGTCCTATGGCCGGACGAAGGCCCTTGATGATATCACACTCGATCTGCCAAACGGACGGCTGATCGGGCTGCTCGGCCCGGACGGCGTGGGCAAATCGAGCCTGCTCTCGCTGATTGCCGGAGCCCGGGCCGTCCAGACGGGAAAGGTGCATGTCTTGGGCGGCGACATGGCCGATTCCGGTCATCGCTCCCGCACTTGCCCGCGCATTGCCTACATGCCGCAGGGCCTTGGCAAGAACCTCTATCCGACGCTTTCGGTCGCGGAGAACCTCGATTTCTTTGCCCGGCTGTTTGGCCATGGACGCCGCGAACGACTGCACCGCATCGACGATCTCCTGAAGAGCACGGGCCTCTCGCGCTTCGCCGACCGCCCGGCGGGAAAGCTGTCCGGCGGCATGAAGCAGAAGCTCGGTCTGTGTTGCGCGCTCATCCACGATCCCGATCTGCTGATCCTTGACGAGCCAACCACTGGTGTCGACCCGTTGTCGCGCCGCCAATTCTGGGAACTGATCGACCGCATTCGCCTTGGCCGCCAGGGCATGACGGTCGTGGTCGCGACCGCGTATATGGAGGAGGCCGCCCGGTTCGACTGGCTGGTCGCCATGGACGACGGCAAGGTGCTCGCCACCGGCTCACCAACGGATCTTCTGGAGAAGACCGGCGCACCGAATCTCGACCAGGCCTTCATCGCGCTCCTGCCCGAGGACAAGCGTCAAGGCCATGGAGAACTCGTCATTCCCCCGCGCAATCTGGCACTAGACGGCGAGATCGCGATCGAGGCGAACCACCTGTCCATGCGCTTCGGCGATTTTACCGCCGTCAACGATGTCAGCTTCCGCATCGAGCGCGGCGAGATCTTCGGCTTCCTCGGCTCCAACGGCTGCGGCAAGACGACCACGATGAAGATGCTGACAGGGCTGCTGAAGGCCAGCGAAGGCACGGCTGAGCTGTTCGGCCGCGCCGTCGACGGCTCGGACATCGCCGTTCGCCGGCGCATCGGTTACATGAGCCAGGCCTTTTCGCTCTACACCGAACTTTCGGTCCGCCAGAACCTCGAGCTGCATGCAAGGCTCTTCGATCTGCCATCGGACCGGATCGCCGATCGCGTCGCGGAAATGGCGAAACGCTTCGACCTCAACGACGTGATGGATGCCATGCCGGAGGCCCTGCCGCTCGGCATCCGCCAGCGTCTTTCACTGGCCGTTGCCATGGTGCACGCGCCTGAAATCCTGATTCTCGACGAACCGACATCCGGCGTCGACCCGATCGCCCGCGACGATTTCTGGCAGATCCTCGGCGAGCTTTCGCGCAAGGACGGCGTCACCATCTTCGTCTCGACCCATTTCATGAACGAGGCAGAGCGCTGCGACCGGATCTCGCTGATGCATGCCGGCACGGTGCTGGTCAGCGACACGCCGGCGGCCATCGTCGCCAAACGGCAGGCCGGTTCGCTGGAGGAGGCCTTCATCGCCTATCTCGAGGATGCGATTGCCGGCAATGCGGAATTCGCGACGGCCGCTGCCCCGACCCCGGCCGAGCCGGAGGTGGCGACCGGTTCAGCAGAGGCCGAGACGCCGCGCCGCAAGCCCTCGATCTTCAGCCGTTTCTTCGATGTCCGCCGGATGCTGAGCTATTCCCGCCGCGAGGCGCTCGAACTGCAGCGCGACCCGATCCGCGGGACCCTGGCGACAATCGGCAGCGTCATCCTGATGTTCGTCATCGGCTACGGCATCAACCTCGACATCGAGAAGCTGAGCTTCGCCGTCCTCGACTATGACCGTTCCACGATCAGCGAGGATTACGTCGCGCAGCTCGCTGGCTCGCGCTATTTTATCGAGCACCCGCCGATCCAGGATGACCAGGATCTCGACCAGCGGATGCGCAGCGGCGAGATCAGCCTGGCGATCGAGATCCCGCCGAACTTCGGCCGCGATGCGCTGCGGGGTGATTCCGTCGAGATCGGCGCCTGGATCGACGGCGCCATGCCGACCCGCGCCGAAACGGTCAGCGGCTATGTCCAGGGCATGCACGCCCACTGGATTACCGAGAAGATCCGGGAAGCCTATGGCGACGAGGCAACCCGCGGCAACTACACGCTTGAGACGCGCTTTCGCTACAATCCCGACGTCAAGTCTCTGGTGGCCATGGCCCCGGCCGTCATTCCGCTCTTGTTGCTGCTGATCCCGGCCATCCTCGGTGCGCTCAGCGTCGTGCGCGAGAAGGAACTGGGCTCGATCATCAACTTCTACGTCACGCCGACCACGCGGCTGGAATTCCTGATCGGCAAGCAGCTGCCCTATATTGCGCTCGCCATGGCCAACTTCCTGCTGTTGACCGCGTTTGCTATCACGGTGTTCAAGGTCCCCTTCACCGGAAGCTTCGTCACCTTCGCCGTCGCGGCCCTTCTCTACGTAACGGCGACGACGGCGCTCGGCATGCTGGTCTCGACCTTCGTTTCAAGCCAGATCGCCGCCCTTTTCGGAACGGCGCTGCTCACCCTCATTCCGGCGGTTCAATATGCCGGCATCATCGATCCGGTCTCCTCGCTCAAAGGGGCAGGCGCCTTCATCGGCAGCATCTACCCGACGACGCACTTCGTGACGGTCGCGCGCGGCACCTTTTCCAAGGGGCTCGATTTCGCCGATCTCCAGCTGCAGCTGAGCTATCTGCTGATCGCCGCTCCGGTTCTCGTCGCACTGACCGCCATTCTCCTCAAGAAACAGGCGAGGTAGAGAGATGCGCTTTCGCCACGTCATTCAGCTGATCATCAAGGAACTGCGCGGACTGGTGCAGGACCGGATGCTGCTCGTCTTCATCCTCTATTCCTTCTCGCTGTCGATCTACACCGAAGCGCGGGCACTGCCCGAAGTGCTCAACATGGCGGCGATCGCCATTGTCGACGAAGATCAGTCGCAGCTGTCGCTGCGCATCCAGGATGCGTTCTACCCGCCCTACTTCACCAAGCCGGAAATCATCACGGCCAATGAAATGGACAAGCGGATGGATGCCGGTCTGTCGACCTTTGCTCTCGATATCCCGACCAATTTCCAGCAGGATGTGCTGGCCGGGCGGGCACCGACGATCCAGCTTAATGTCGATGCCACGCGCATGACCCAGGCCTTTACCGGCTCGGGATACATCGAAAGCATCGTCAACAGCGAGGTCAGCGAGTTTGTCAACCGCTACCGCAGCACGATCGATCTGCCGGTCGACCTCACCATGCGGGCCCGCTTCAATCCGCAGCTTAACAATGTCTGGTTCGGGGCGATCAACAACATCATCATGAACATCACGATGCTGTCGATCATCCTGACCGGCGCCGCCCTCATCCGCGAACGCGAGCACGGTACGATCGAACATCTGCTGGTGATGCCGGTCACCGCCTTCGAGATCATGGTGAGCAAGGTGCTGGCGATGAGCCTCGTCGTGCTTGTCGCCTCCGGCATTTCGCTGATCGTCGTCGCCCACTGGCTGCTCGAAGTTCCGCTGCAGGGATCGGTGCCCCTGTTCATGGCCGGCACGGCGCTGCAGCTCTTTGCCACCACCTCGCTCGGTATCTTCCTGGCCACGGTTGCCGGCTCCATGCCGCAGTTCGGCCTGCTGCTGATGCTGATCCTCCTGCCCTTGCAGGTGCTCTCGGGCGGCCTGACACCGCGCGAAAGCATGCCGGAGGTCATCCAGCTCATCATGAATTTCGCACCGAACACCCATTTCATCTCCATGGCCCAGGCCATCCTGTTCCGGGGTGCGGGCATGGACGTGGTGTGGCCCGACTTCCTGTGGCTGCTGGCAATCGGGACGGTGCTGTTCCTTTTCTCGCTTGGACGTTTCCGCGCCTTCCTGAAATAGACGGTCCGCGTCAGCCGCCAGCCTCGGTCGATGGCAGAGTGACGGTCGCCTTCAGGCCCAGCCCGCCCGCACCGGCGGCCAGATCGAGACGGCCGCCGAACAGGCGGGCGATTTCCTCGACGATCGGCAGGCCGAGCCCAGCCCCCTCGCCCTTGTCGCCGCGGGAGAAGCGCTGGCGGACGGCGGGAAGCCGTTCGGGCGGTATGCCCGGGCCGTTGTCCTCGACCTCCAGACACACCGAACCATCCCCTCGAAGCACCCGTACGGTGACTTCCGTGCCAGCACCGCCATAGGCGATGGCGTTCGAGATCAGGTTGCCCAGCAGTTCACCGAGCAGCAGCGGCTCGGCACGCACGAGGGCGGCTCCCTCGCCTTCGAAACCGAGATCGACGCCGGCCTGGGTCGCCCTCGGCACGCTGTCGGCCGTCACGTCCTGTGCCAGTGCCAAGAGATCAACGGGGCCAAGCAGCGGTTCGGCATGGGAGCCGGCGGCGTCGATCTTCGCCATCAGCAGCAACTGCGCCAGAACATGTTCGGCATGCGCGACGGCCAGATCCCCCTTGCGCGCCGCGTCCCGCGCCTCTTCCAGGGTTGCGGCACGCGCCGACAGCACCAGCTGCGTGCGAATGATGGCAAGCGGGGTGCGTAATTGATGGCTGGCATTGCCGGTGAAGTGGCGTAGCGCATCGAGCGCTGATCCCAGCCGGATCATGAAGGAGTTGACGGTGTCGACCAGGCCCTGGACCTCGCTCGGCACGGACTGCTCGATTGGATGCAGATCGTCGGGATTGCGCTCGGCGATCGCCTCGCCGAGCCGATAGAGCGGCCTGAGCGAATAGGTGACGGCAATCCACACGATGGTCGCCGCTCCGCCGATCATCAGCGCCAGACGGGCGGCCGAGCGCAGAAGGATGGCTCGCGCCAGCTGCTGGCGTGCAATGGTGGTCTCGGCAACGGTCACCGAAAAGGGCACCGAATCGATACCCGTCGAGGCCGACCGCTGCAGCACGGCCACCCGGATCGGCTCGCCGCGGAAGGTGGCATCGGTATAGAATGACGACTGACCGCCGAGATCGACGAAGGTCGGCAGGTTCTGGTAGCCGGTGATGAAACGGCCCGGCGGCCCGTCGACACGATAGAACACCCGGTCCTGCGCCGCCGAGGTCAGCATCTCCAGCGCCACATAGGGAATGTCGACTTCGAGGCCGCCGTCCTCCGACACGACGACGCGCTCGGCAATGGCCATGGCAGAACCGGCAAGCACGCGGTCCGACACCGTGTTGGCGGTGCGCACCGCCTCGCGATAGGTGTCGAACAGCGCCACCACGCCGAGTACCGCGGTCGCCAGCAGCAGCCAGCCCAGCAAGCGCCGCCTGAGCGAATAGACGGCGCCGGTCATGCCGGTTCCGCCGCCTTGTCGAGATAATAGCCGATGCCACGGGCAGTGCGGACGGTCAGGCCATAGGGACCGAGACGCTTGCGCAGGCGGCTGACATATTGCTCGATCGCATTGGCGCTCAGATCATCGTCGAAGCCGGCGAGCGACTGGATGATGGCGTCCTTGGGAACGACCTTGCCGGCACGCATGAACAGCACTTCGAGAATGCCGAGCTCGCGCGCCGGCAGGTCGATCAGCGCGCCCTCGGCGGAAAAGGTGCGAGAGGTCAGGTCCAGGGACACATTGCCATACTGCACGGACGACGAATGCAGGCCGGCCCGCCGGCGCAGCAGCACGCGCACCCGCGCCTCGAGTTCGCTGACGTCGAAGGGCTTGGTCATGTAGTCGTCGGCACCGAGATCCAGTCCCTTGACCCGCTCCTCCGTCGCGCCCCGCGCGGTGAGGATCAGCACGGCGGCCCGATCCTGCCGCGCCCGCATGGAGCGCAACACGTCCAGCCCCCCCATCTCCGGCAGGTTGAGATCGAGGATGACGAGGTCGAAGCTCTCCGTTGCGGTCACGGCATCGGCCGAGGCGCCGTCGCGCACGAAGTCCACGGCATAGCCGCTGCCACGCAGGATGGCGCATAGCCCGTCCGCCAGCGTCTCGTTGTCCTCGACCAGAAGTATGCGCAAGATCGTCCCCCTCCCGTTGATCTTAGCCATGCCCCCACAGCTTGTGAACGGCCGCCAGCCACGGCATTATGATTTTATGCGCATCCCGATCCTCATTCTTCTCTTCGTGCTGGGGCACACCCTTGCCGCCCGTGCCGGCACGACCGTCTTTCCGGCTCGCTCCGGGGATCCCGCGGCGCGAATGCTGGTGGTCTATTCCTCCCTCGACGAGCCTGTTGCCCAGCCGATGATCGAGGCCTTCCAGACAGCCCATCCCGATGTCGCCGTCCGCTACGAGGACATGCTGACGGGGGAAATCTACGACCGCATCGTCAAGGAGACCGACAGCGGCGCCCGCACCGCCGATTTCGCCTTTTCCTCGGCCATGGACCTGCAGGTGAAGCTCTCCAATGACGGCTACGCCCAACGCAGCGACCTGCCGATGAGCCCCCGCTGGCCGGCCTGGGCGAACTGGCGCAACACGGCCTATGCGCTCACCTTCGAGCCGGCCGTCTTCGTCTATCACAAGCCGAGCTTCGTAAACGAGAAGCCGCCGGCAACCCGTGCCGAGTTCGTCGACTACCTGAAACGCAAGGGTGACCTCATTCACGGACGGATCGGCACCTACGACATCGAGCGTTCGGGCGTCGGCTTCCTGTTCATGGCGCGCGACCAGGAGCAGTTCGGCGACATCTGGTCGGTCATCCAGACCATGGGCGCGGCCGGCGTCAAACTCTATTCGACGAGTTCGGCTATTCTGGAACGCATCGCCGACGGCCGCTTCGTGCTGGGCTATAATATCCTTGGCTCCTATGCGGCCGACTGGGCCTCGCGCCACCCGGATCTCGGGATCGTCCTGCCCAAGGACTATACCGTCGTCATGTCCCGCATCGGACTGGTGCCGCAGGCCGCCGCCTCTCCCGATCTCGGACGCACCTATCTGGAATTCTTCATGTCGCGCGAAGGCCAGACGATCATGGCGCGGCAATTGCAGATCGCCGCGGTCAGCCCGGACGTGGCCGGCGAGAACACCGCGACAACGCTTCAGGAGCAGCTGGGCAAGCAGCTACGTCCTGTCCCCGTCAGTCCGGGGCTGATGGTCTATCTCGACCAGGTGAAGCGCGCCCGGCTGATCAGCCGCTGGAACGAAGTCTTGCGACTGCAATAGTTCCGCGTATGCTTCCCGGGCCGGGGACGCAGGATAAGAGCCCCCGGCGATGTCAGGCAAATGTCAGCTTGCTGTGATCTTATGACAATGCGGTCGCGCGTGGAGGCGCAAGACCGGATGGTCGGGAGGAGACCTAGGCATTCGCATCGTCCCTTGGGACGCCGACTTGCCGTTGAAGCACTCCCCCGCTCGCTCAACAAGACATGCACTGCCATAGAGCAGCGCTTCACGGAGGAGTTCATCTTGAAACAGTTTATTCTGGCAACCATTCTGGCCGGCGCAATGGCGCTTCCGGCCGTCGCCGCCGACTACACCATCATGGCGCCCGCAAATCCGGGCGGCGGCTGGGACCAGACCGCCCGCTCGATGCAGACCGTGCTGCAGCAGGAAGGCATCTCGCCCGCCGCACAGGTCCAGAACGTTCCCGGCGCCGGTGGCACGATCGGCCTTGCCCAGTTCGCCAACCAGGCCAAGGGCGATCCGGATGCACTGATCGTCGGCGGCTATGTCATGGTCGGCGCGATCCTCACCAACAAGTCCCCCGTCTCGCTCAAGGACGTCACCCCGATCGCCCGCCTGACCGGCGAGTATGAAGCCATCGTTGTTCCCGCCTCCTCGCCGATCCAGTCGATGGGCGACCTGATCGAGGCGCTGAAGAAGGATCCGGGTTCGGTTTCCTGGGCCGGCGGCTCGGCCGGCGGTACCGACCACATCGCCGTTGGCCTGATCGCCAAGGCGGCCGGCGTCGATCCGACAAAGATCAACTACATCGCCTTCTCCGGCGGCGGCGAAGCGCTGGCAGCCATTCTCGGCAGTCAGGTGACCGCCGGCATTTCCGGCTACGGCGAGTTTGAGGCCCAGGTCAAGGCAGGTACGCTGCGCCTTCTGGCGGTCTCGAGCGCCGAACGTCTGGCCAATGCCGATGCTCCGACGCTGAAGGAAAGCGGCCTCGACGTCGTCGTTGAAAACTGGCGCATGGTCGCTGCCGCACCGGGCCTGACCCCCGAGCAGACCGCCGCCGTCTCGGCTGACATCGAAAAGATGGTCAAGTCGGCCAGCTGGCAGGAGATCCTGAAGACTAAGGGCTGGCAGGACACCTATCTGGCTGGCGACGCCTTCAAGGCGCAGCTCGACAAGGACGTCGCCGCCACCGAAGCCGTCCTCAAGGACATCGGACTGGTGAAATGAGCGAGGCAAAGACCTCAACGACCGCGACACGCCGCCCCGACGGGGCGGCGCTTGTCATCGCACTGGTGCTCGCCGCACTGGCCGCACTGATCTTCTGGGATGTCGATCGTCTGGGCGACGTCGTCGGTTACTCGCCGGTCGGCCCGGCCACCGTGCCGAAATGGATCGCCTTCGGCCTTCTCGGCCTTGCCGTCTGGACGGCGGTTGCCGCCTTCCGCCGCGACTTCCCCGAGCGCGAGCATCAGGAGATCGGCCCGGTCGCCTGGATCATCGGCGGGTTGGCCGCGCAGATGCTGCTGCTTCCGACGCTCGGCTTCTCGATCGCGACCGGCGTGCTGTTTGCCGCGACCGCCTATGCCTTCGGCAAGCGCCAGCTGTGGATTTCGCTGCCGGTGGGTATCGCGATCTGCCTTGCCGTCTGGCTCGTCTTCGCCCTCCTGCTGCAGCTTTCGCTGCCCGCCGGACCGCTCGAACGCCTGTTCCTCTGAGGAGTCGTCCTTGATGGATACCTTCGATTTCCTGTGGCAGGGTCTGCTCGTCGCGGCCCAGCCGATGAACCTCTTTTACGCGCTGATCGGCGTCACGCTCGGCACGGCCGTCGGCGTGCTCCCGGGCATCGGGCCGGCGCTCACCGTCGCGCTCCTCTTGCCGATCACCTTCAAGCTCGATCCGGCCGGGTCACTGATCATGTTCGCGGGCATCTACTACGGCGGCATGTATGGCGGCTCGACGACCTCGATCCTGCTGAACACGCCGGGCGAAAGCGCCTCGATCGTCACGGCGCTCGAAGGCAACAAGATGGCCCGCGCCGGCCGGGGCGGGCCGGCCCTTGCAACCGCCGCCATCGGTTCCTTCGTCGCCGGCCTGATTGCCACGATCGGGCTCGCCTTCATCGCCCCCTACATCGTCAAGCTCGCCCTGGTCTTCGGCCCGCGCGAATATTTCGCCCTCATGGTGCTGGCCTTCGTCACCGTCTCCTCGGCCTTCGGCGACTCGACGCTGCGCGGTCTGACCTCGCTGTTCATCGGCCTGACGCTCGCCACCGTCGGCATCGACCAGTTGACCGGCCAGGCCCGCATGAGTTTCGGCGTGCCCGACCTTCTCGACGGCATCGAAGTGACGACGCTGGCGGTTGCCATGTTCGCCATCGGCGAAAGCCTCTTCCTGGCGGCCCAGGGCGATCGTGGCCCGGACAAGGTCGAGGCCGTGCGCGGCTCCATATGGATGACCGCAGCCGACTGGGGCCGGTCCTGGAAGCCCTGGCTGCGCGGGACGGCCATCGGCTTCCCGATCGGCGCCATGCCGGCGGGCGGTGCCGAGATCGGTACCTTCCTGTCCTACGCCACCGAGAAGCGGCTGACGAAGCATCCGGAAGAGTTCGGCAATGGCGCCATCGAAGGCGTCGCCGGACCCGAGGCGGCCAACAATGCGTCTGCCGCCGGCACGCTCGTACCGCTGCTGACGCTCGGCCTGCCGACCACGGCGACCGCGGCGATCATGCTGGCCGGCTTCCAGCAATACGGTCTGCAACCCGGCCCGCTGCTGTTCGCCACCAATCCGCAGCTCGTCTGGGGCCTGATTGCCAGCCTGTTGATTGCCAACTTCATGCTGCTGGTGCTGAACCTGCCGCTGATCGGCCTGTGGGTGCGGCTGCTGACCATCCCCAAACCCTGGCTCTATGCCGGCATCCTGCTGTTTGCCACCCTCGGGACGATCGGTGCCAACCCGTCGGTCTACGAACTCGGCATGCTGCTCGCCTTCGGCATCATGGGCTACATCATGCGGGTCTTCGGCTATCCGATCGCGCCGGTAGTCGTCGGCCTCATTCTCGGGCCGCTCGCCGAGCAACAGCTGCGCCGGGCCCTGGCGATCAGCCAGGGCGACGTCACGGTGCTCGTAACCTCGCCGATCGCAGCCGGCCTCCTTCTGCTGGCCGCCGTTGCCCTGATCCTGCCGCTCGTGCTCAGAGCCCGCGGCAAGGGCGAAATGCTGTCGCATCTCGCCGCCAGCGAGGATTGAGCCGCAGCAAACTGACGAAGATCAAGCGGGCCGGAACCTCGTCGTTCCGGCCCGCATTTCTTGCATGGCTGCACTGATCTTATCGCCATTGTAGAAACCGCTAATGAGGCCCATCTTCCTTGTGTCAACAAAGAAAGAAGGCAAAGACGATGTCTGTCCTCACCGCTTCCATCAGCAAGGGCTTCCTTGGCAGGGCTTTCGCCGTTCTCGGCGCTGCGAGCGCTGCGGCCGCTGCCGTCGAAGCACGCCGGGCTCCGCGCGAACGCGATCTGCGCACGCTCGGTATCGACCCGGAAGGTTTCCGCAAGGTTCGCTACTAAGACGCAACGACCGAACAAGTCCAGAAAACCCAAGGCCGACGTCATTGCCGGCCTTTAGTTTTTTCAGTTGTCGGTTTCTGCAGCGTGTCGGCGCCGGGCCGCGACGGGCGTGATGGCAAACTCCTTGCGGAACTTGCGGATGAAGTGGGAGACGTTCTCGAAACCCGTCTCCAGCGCAATGTCGATCAGCGCCTTGTCAGTGAAGACCACCAGCCGACGGGCATGCTCCAGCCGCAGCCGGATATACATGGCGACCGGTGTCGCGCCGAACTCGGTCCGGAACAATCGCTCCAGCTGACGGCGCGAAAGCCCGACCGCCTCAGCGACATCATCGATCGACACGACATCCTCGATATGCTGTTCCATCATCATCAGCGCCATATTCGTGCGCTTGTCGCGGACCGGCGTGGAGCCGAGCGGATTGCGGGTCTGCATCTCACTCGCGTCGCGCCGCCGGGTGATCTGCATGATCTCGAGCGCATTACGCTCGGCCGCCTCGCCGACATGGCGGCGGATGAGATAGGTGGCAAGGTCGGCGACGCTGGAACCGCCGGCGCAGGTGATGCGGCCATTGTCCTCGACGAACAGCCGCTTCGACGTCGCGTCGATCAGCGGAAAGCGCGAGCGAAACTCCACATAGTGCAGCCAGCTCACGCAGGCGCTGCGGCCTTCGAGCAGACCCGCCTCGGCGAGGATGAAGCTGCCGGTGCACACGCCGATGATCGGCACGCCCGCCGCCGCCGCCTGGTGCAGGAAGGCGATCGCCTCGCGGTCGATCGGTTCGGCAACGTTCAGCCGGCCGCCGACAACGGCAATGTAGTTGAACTGCTTCGGATTGCCGAGCGGCGCGGTCGGGGCCACCTGGATGCCGCAGCTCGAGGTGATGAAGTTGCGCGTGCTGCCCAAGACGGCCCAGTCGCAGTTCACGCGGCCCGAGCGGTCCTCGACATCGCTGCCGAGACGCAGGGCGTCCGCAAAGAGCGAAAAGGCGCTGAGCGTGAAGCTGCGCGCCAGGATGAAACCGATGCGAAGCGCCGGTTGCCCCTTCACGTCCTTCGCCTTGCCAGCCACAGCCTGCGTCATGCCTTCGTCACAGCCTCGATCTTGCCCGTCTGTCGCCCATAGCAAAGACCGCCACGCTAATCCACCATTCTCGACATTTGGCACAAAATGCGACCGCCCGGCAGGCGCGGGCCAGCCGGGCGGTGCAAGGTCTAGAACGGTGTTTTGCGATCAGGCGATCTGGACCACCGGACGGACCCGCTTGGCCATGCGGGCGCGGATCGATTCCACGTCGGCGCGCGGCGTCGCGGCAAACAGCGTCTTGGTATAGTCGTGCTTCGGTTCGGAGAAGACGGCATCGCGTGTGCCGTATTCGACTGCCTCGCCATAGTACATGACCATGACTTCGTCGGCGATGTAACGCACCACCGACAGGTCGTGGCTGATGAAGACGTAAGTGAGGCCAAACTCTTCCTGCAGGTCGGAGAGCAGGTTCAGCACCTGCGCCTGGACCGAAAGATCGAGGGCGGAGACGGGTTCGTCGAGTACCAGGAGCTTCGGATTCAGCATCAGCGCACGGGCGATCGCGATGCGCTGGCGCTGGCCACCGGAGAACATGTGCGGATAGCGGTTGTAGTGTTCCGGACCGAGACCGACCTTGACCAGCATGTCGGTCGCCCGCTCGCGGCGCTCCGCAGAACTCATATTGGTGTTGATCAGCAGAGGCTCGCCGAGCACGTCACCGATCTTCTGGCGCGGATTGAGCGAACCATAGGGGTTCTGGAAGACGATCTGCACCTTCTGGCGCATCTCTGCCGTCAAATGGCCCGGGCGCGTATCGACCGCCTTGCCGTCGATCAGCAGTTCGCCCGAGGTCGGCGGGTCGATGAAGGTGAGGATGCGGGCGAGCGTGGACTTGCCGCAACCGCTCTCACCGACGATCGCCAGCGTCTTGCCAGCGTCGAGCTTGAACGAAACGCCCTTGACCGCGTGCACGACCTTCTCCGGCTTCAGGAAGCCGGTCGGTACGTGGTAGTCGCGCGTGATGTTGCGGATCTCGAGCATGGGGACTTGTTCGGTCATGCGTTCTCTCCTGCAGCCGCACCCGCCATGAAATCGGAGACGGTGGTGAGGCGATCGCCCGTGGCATTCTCCGGCAGGGCCGAGAGCAACGCCTTGGTGTAAGCGTTCTTCGGCGCCTCGAAGAGCGACAGCACGTCGGCCTCCTCCATCTTCCGACCCTTGTACTGGACGATGACGCGGTCGGCGGTCTCGGCGACGACGCCCATGTCATGGGTGATCATGATGAGGCCCATGCCGGTCTCTGCCTGGAGCTTCATCAGCAGATCTAGGATCTGCTTCTGGATCGTCACGTCGAGCGCGGTGGTCGGCTCGTCGGCGATCAGCAGTTTCGGATTGCAGGCGATCGCCATGGCGATCATCACGCGCTGGCACTGGCCGCCCGACATCTGATGAGGAAAGTGGTTCAGCCGTTCGGCGGGATCCGGCAGACCGACGAGCTTGAACAGCTCGATCGCCCGCTCGCGCCGGGCCTGCCGCCCGAGGCCCATGTGGATGCGCAGCACTTCCTCGATCTGGAAGCCGACGGTGAAACACGGATTGAGGCTGGCCACCGGCTCCTGGAAGATCATGGAAATATCCTTGCCAATCAGCTTGCGCCGCTCGGCGGGCGAGATGCCCTGGATGTCACGGCCCTGGAACAGCATCTTGTCGGCGGTGATCTTCGCGGTCCAGGGCAGAAGCCCCATGACGGCGAGCATGGAGACGGACTTGCCGGAGCCGCTCTCGCCGACGATTGCCAGCACCTCGCCGGCCTCGACCGAAAGCGAGACGCCGTCAACGGCCTTGAACCAGCCAGACGCCGTCTCGAACTGGACGGTCAGGTTTTCGATTTCGAGAAGCGCCATGTCAGGACCTCTTCAGCTTGGGATCGAGGGCGTCGCGCAGGCCGTCGCCCATCAGGTTGATGGCGAGAACCGTGATCAGGATGGCAAGGCCCGGGAAGGTGACGACCCACCAGGCGCGCAGGATGAACTCGCGCGCTTCGGCCAGCATCGTGCCCCATTCAGGTGCCGGCGGCTGGGCGCCCATGCCGAGGAAGCCCAGGGCTGCGGCATCGAGAATGGCGTTGGAGAAGGACAGGGTCGCCTGGACGATCAGCGGCGCCATGCAGTTCGGCAGGATGGTGCGGAACATCAGGCGGATCGGACCGGCGCCGGCAAGCCGCGCGGCGGTCACATAATCCCGGGTCTTCTCGGTCATCACCGCCGCACGCGTCAGGCGCACGAAGTGCGGCTGCAGCACCAGCGCGATGGCGATCATGCCGTTGGTCAGACCGGGGCCGAGGATCGCGACGAGCACGAGTGCCAGGAGCAGCGACGGGAAGGCCAGGATGATGTCCATCAGACGCATGATGACGGTGTCGATCCAGCCGCGATAATAGCCGGCGATGACGCCGATCAGGATGCCGGTGGTGAGCGACAGCGTGGTGACGAAGACACCGATGAACAGCGAGTATTGCGCGCCGTAGATCAGGCGCGAAAGGATGTCGCGGCCGACCGGATCGGTACCGAGCAGGTAGGTGGTGCTGCCGCCTTCCATCCAGGACGGGGGAAGGAGCACGGCATCGCGGTACTGCTCGAAAGGCGAGTGCGGGGCGATCAGCGGCGCAAAGACGGCGACAAGCACAAGCGCCAGGAAGACGAAGAGACCGATCACCGCGCCGCGGTTTTCGGAGAAGTAGAACCAGAACTCAGCCAGCATCTGACGACGCAGCGCGGCGGTGGAGACCGGTTGATTGGCGGTATCGGCCATGGGATTTGCTCCTTCTAGTGGCGGATGCGCGGGTTGATCAGGCCGTAGAGCAGATCAACGATGAGATTGACGACCATGATGATGCCGGCGATCAGCAGCAGCCCGCCCTGGATCACCGGATAGTCGCGGCGGAAGACGCTGTCGACCATCCACTTGCCGATACCCGGCCAGGAGAAGATCGTCTCGGTGAGGATCGCGCCGGCGAGCATCACCCCGATCTGCAGGCCGATCGTGGTGATGACCGGGATCATGGCGTTTCTGAGCGCATGCAGGCCGACGACGCGCAGCGGAGAGAGGCCCTTGGCGCGGGCGGTGCGGATATAGTCTTCCGACAGCACTTCCAGCATGGCCGAGCGCGTCTGGCGGGCAATGACCGCCAGAGGGATGGTGGCGAGCACGATCGACGGCAGCGCCAGATGGGAGAGCGCCGACAGGAAGGCGCCCTTCTGGCCGGACAGCAGCGAGTCGATCAGCATGAAGCCGGTGACCGGCGGGAAGAAGAACATCAGAGAGATGCGTCCCGAGACCGGCGTCCACTGCAGGATGCCCGAGAACAGGATGATCAGCAGCAGGCCCCACCAGAAAATCGGCATCGAATAGCCGACGAGCGCCACGCCCATGACCGACTGGTCGAAGAAGGAACCGCGCTTGATCGCCGCGATCACGCCGGCCGGAATACCCAGCAGCACGGCGATGATGATCGCGCACAACGACAGCTCGACCGTCGCCGGGAAAAGCGCCAGGAACTGGTCGAGGATCGGCGACTTGGAGACGATCGAGGTGCCGAAGTCGCCGGTGAGCACGCCGCCGAGATAGTCGAAATACTGCACGACCATCGGACGGTCGAGGCCGAGCTGGGCGCTGATCTGGGCATGCCGCTCCGGCGACATGACACGCTCGCCCGAAAGCAGCGCGACCGGGTCGCCCGGCAGCAGTCGGATAAAGGCGAAGGCGATGACGGAAACCCCGATGAAGGTCGGGATCAGAACGGCAATCCGCCGCAAGAGAAAGCCAAACATGGTGGACCTGCTGTTGTTCTTCTTGGAGGTCTGTGGTCGCTGTTAACGCAGCGGGCGTAGCATGACCGGGTGATCTCTGATCGCTTCCGGCCGCTCATGGACGCGCCATGAATTTCGCTTGTTCGTAATGCAATTGCCGCGGGACAGGCAAGCTGTCCCGCGGCAAATGTGATCAAGATCGGCCTTTACTCGGCGATATCCACATTTTCGAAGGTGAAGTCACCGAGCGGGCTCTGGACGAAGCCCGAGACTTCCTTGCGCATCGGAACGATGGACAGGGAGTGGTCGATGGTGGCCCACGGAGCTTCGCGCTTGAACACGAGCTGCGCTTCTTCGTAGAGCTTGGTGCGCTCGGCCTGGTCGGAGGTGATCTTGGCCTTCTTCACCAGAGCGTTGAACTCTTCATTGCACCACTGGGCGCGGTTGTTGCCACCAACGGCTTCGCAGCCGAGCAGGGTGTCGAGGAAGTTGTCCGGATCGCCATTGTCACCGGTCCAGCCGAGCATGACGGCACCGTCGCGATCCTTGGCCTTCGAACGGTCGAGATATTCGGCCCATTCATAGGAAACGATCTCGACCTTGACGCCAACCTTGGCGAAGTCGTCCTGCATGATTTCGGCGGCGCGACGTGCGTTCAGCATGTACGGACGCGAAACCGGCATGGCCCAAATCTTCATCGACAGGTCCTTGACGCCGGCGGCTTCCAGCTCCTTCTTGGCAGCGTCGAGGTCGTAGGCGTCGTCCTGGGTGGCCTGGTTATAGGACCACATGGTCGGCGGGATCGGGTTCTTGGCAGGCGTCGCCATGCCCTGGAACACGGCGTCAACGATGGCTTCCTTGTTGATGGCCTTGTTGAGCGCCTTGCGGACTTCCGGCTTGTCGAACGGAGCCTGGGTCGTGTTGTAGGCGAGGTAGGCGACGTTCAGGCCTTCCTGCTCCATCACGGTCAGCGCCGGGTCGGCCTTCATGGCTTCAACGTCTGCAGCGTTCGGGAACGGCATCAGGTGGCACTCGCCGGCCTTGAGCTTCTGATAACGAACGGCAGCGTCGGTGGTGATTGCGAAGACGAGATCGTCGATCTTCGGCGCGCCACCCCAGTAGTCAGCGTTCTTCTTGTAACGGATGACGGCGTCCTGCTGGTAGCCGACGAAGATGAACGGACCCGTGCCGACCGGCATCTGGTTCAGCTGTTCCTTCTTGCCTTCGGCTTCGAGCTTATCGGCGTATTCCTTCGAAACGATCGAAGCGAACGGCATGGCGAGGTTGGCGATGAACGGGGCTTCCGGACGGTTCAGAACGAACTTGACGGTCAGGTCATCGACCTTTTCGATCGACTTGATCAGTTCCGGGAAGCCCATGCCAGCGGCATATTCCCAGGAGGTGCCGGCAACATACTGGTTCCACGGATGGTCGGCCTTCAGCTGGCGCTCCAGCGAGAAGATGACGTCATCGGCGTTGAGGTCGCGGCTCGGGGTGAAGAATTCGGTCGTGTGGAACTTGACGCCCGGACGCAGCTTGAAGGTGTATTCGGTGCCTTCGGCATTGACTTCATAGCTCTCAGCCAGACCGGCTTCGGCTTCGGTCGTGCCCGGCTTGAATTCCATCAGACGGCTGTAGACCGGATGAGCCGAGGCATCGAAGGTGGTGCCGGCGGTGTACATACCCGGATCGAAGCCTTCCGGCGAACCTTCCGAGCAATAGACAAAGGTCTTGGCGCTTGCGGCGCTGGAAAGGAAAGTGGCCGCCAGCAGGGCTGCGGCGGCGAAACCGAACTTGTACTTCATGACATTCTCCCCTTTGCGACATTTCGGTCAAACCGAACGCGCTGGTTTCTCTTCTGGGTGGCGCGCCCCAAAATCGCGCCATGGTTTTGTGTCCGTGATGTCAGTCACGATACCAGGAGCCGTCCGAAACGATCCCGAGCGGGCATCCGAAGCGCTTGCGCCCCCTCCCCGACAGGGTCGATCGTCGACACACTCCTTTCGTCTTATCGGTTGTTACACACTTGTAAAGAGACATTCTGCCGCAATTTCGCTGCATCTCGGTCAACATTTTGTAATTTCGGGCATCTTTAAAGCTTTCGCATTGCAAAAAACGACGTTGAAAACGAAAGAGAATCGAAATCTGCCGGTCGGGGAAACGGGCGACAGAGAGGCACGACGGACGACCAGCCGCCGTCATGTCTTCAAGGGTTTGCGGCTACCCGCTTGGCGCGTATTTCTCGCCAGACGGTGAAGACGCCGGCGCCGACCACGATCAGCGATCCACCCCAGACATTGGCAGGCAGGTCTTCCGAAAACAACAACACGCCGATGAAGCAGGACATGACCAGATGCAGGTAGCTGAAAGGCTGCACCAGCACCGCATCGAGATGGTCGAGCGCCTTGATGAGACAATAATGGCTGATCATGCCGGTGCAGCACAGCGCCGCCATCCAGCCCCAATCGCGGGGCGCCATGGGCTCCCAGGCAAAGGGACCAACGAGCGTCATGGCGAGCGCGCCGACGACGCCGATATAGAAGAAGCTCGTCATCGGCTTGTCGGTGCGGGCCACGAGACGTGTGGCCAGCGCATAGGCCGCCAGGAGGAAGGCGTTGAGTACGGCGAGCAGCAGGATTGGATCGAGAAGACCGGCATCCGGCTTGAGGATCAGCATGACGCCGACGAAACCGGCCCCGATCGCCAGCCACCGCCGCCAGCCGACATGTTCTCCGAGGACTGGAACGGAAAGGGCCGCGACCAGCAGCGGCGTTGCGGCAAAAATCGCCTGCGAATGCGCAAGGCCGACTAGCCAGAAGCAGAAGATAGCCGTCACGATCTGCGTGGCCAGAAGCACGCCGCGAAAGACTTGCAGGAAAGGACGCGTGGTGCTCACCGCGGCTTTGAGGCCGCCCGGCGCGCGCATGGCCAGGGCGACGGCAAAGGCGCCGAAGGCCCAATAGCGGATCATGGTGATCATCACCGGCGAATAGGTCTGCCCGAGATGTTTCGAGATCGCATCCTGGCTAGCGAAAATGACATAGGTGGCGAGGGCAAAAAGATAGCCGGTCCGGTCTGACTTGATAGGCAACTGCGGTTCATTCCTGTTTCTGTAAGGTCATGGCGGAGACGCACGATTGCAGTCGGCGCCCTTCTCCTCCCGCATTGTCCTTGAGTGTCAGCAGAGTTCCACGGAAACCGCGGTCGCCTCTCCGCCGCCGATGCAGAGCGTCGCCATGCCCCGCTTCATGCCGTGGCGACGAAGCGCCGACAGCAGCGTCACGATGATGCGCGCCCCGGATGCACCGATCGGATGACCCAGTGCGCAGGCACCGCCATGAATGTTGACCTTGTCGTGCGGCAGGTCCAGATCGCGCATTGCCGCCATGGCGACGACGGCGAAGGCCTCGTTGATCTCGAACAGGTCGACGTCGCCCAGGCGCCAACCGGTCTTGTCCGATAGCGTGCGCAGAGCTCCGATCGGCGCGGTGGCGAAGCGGGCCGGCTCCTGCGCATGAGTGGCATGGCCGCGGATGACAGCGAGCGGCGCCAGGCCCATCGTCTCGGCCCTGGAACGGCGCATCAGGACCAGCGCCGCCGCGCCATCCGAAATCGAGCTCGAATTGGCGGCCGTCACCGTTCCGCCCTCGCGAAAGGCCGGCTTCAGCGTCGGGATCTTGTCGGGCCGTGCCTTGCCCGGCTGCTCGTCCTGTGACACGGCCTGCACTCCCGTAGAGGAGGGCACGGACACCGGCACAATCTCGCTTGCAAAGGCGCCGCTTTCGATCGCCTTGACCGCCCGCTCGAGCGAGGCCAGCGCGTATTTGTCCTGGGCATCACGGCTGAACTGGTAGGCCCCGGCGCAATCTTCGGCAAAGGTGCCCATCAGACGCCCCTTGTCGTAGGCATCCTCCAGGCCGTCCAGGAACATGTGGTCGATCATCCTGCCGTGGCCGAGCCGGTAACCGCTGCGGGCGCGGTCGAGCAGATAAGGGGCGTTGCTCATGCTCTCCATGCCACCCGCAACCGCGATCCCGGCGCTGCCGGCCAGGATGAGATCATGAGCAAGCATCACCGCCTTCATGCCTGAGCCGCACATCTTGTTGACTGTGGTCGCCCCGGTCGCAAAAGGCAGACCGGCGCCCAGGGACGCCTGACGCGCCGGCGCCTGCCCCTGCCCCGCCGGCAGAACGCAGCCGAACACCACCTCGTCGATCACCTCGGCCGAAACGCTGCCTGCCTCCAGCGCCGCACGGATCGATGCGGCGCCGAGTTCGGAAGCGGTGACGCCGGAAAGAGCGCCCTGGAAGCCGCCCATCGGCGTGCGGGCAGAGCCAACGATGACGATCGGATCTTCCATGACCTTCTCCCAGCTTCTCTCAGCCTTGAGGGCTGCGTTTGCAGGCGTGTCGACCGAAACCGCAAGCGTGTCCCGCGGTTCCGCCAAGCGGCTCAGCGGTGAGCAGGGTTCTCGACGATCACGGCAATCCCCTGCCCGCCACCGATGCACATGGTGGCAAGACCATAGCGGCCGCCGGTGCGCTTCAGTTCGTAGAGCGCCTTGATAAGAATGATCGCGCCGGAGGCCCCGACCGGATGGCCGAGCGCAATCGCCCCGCCGTTCGGATTGACCTTCTCCGGCGCAAAGCCGAGCTCGGCGGATACGGCGCAGGCCTGCACCGCAAAAGCTTCGTTGGATTCGATCACGTCGATATCGGAAACGGCAAGGCCGGCGCGCTGCAGAGCCTGCTTGACGGCCGGAACCGGACCGAGCCCCATGACCTCCGGGGCAACCCCGCCCAGCCCGTAGGCAATAATACGGCCAAGCGGCACAACACCCCGCGCCGCGGCTACGCCCTCTTCCATCAGCACCACCGCCGCGCCGGCATCGTTGATGCCGCTGGCATTGCCGGCGGTGACGGTGCCGTCCTTGCGGAAGGCCGGACGCAGCTTGGCGAGATCGGCCAGCGAGACATCCGCACGCACGTGCTCGTCCGTATCGAAGACGAATTCCTTGCGCCCCTGCTTGACGGTGAGCGGCAGGATCTGGTCGACGAAACGGCCCTCGGCAATGGCATGCGCCGCCCGCTTGTGAGATTCGAGCGCGAAGGCATCCTGGGCGGCACGGTCAATGCCGGCGCGCTTGGAAATGTTCTCGGCGGTGATGCCCATATGGCCGTTGCCGAAGGGATCGGTCAGCGCCCCGGTCATCATGTCGAGGGCCAGCGTATCGCCCATCTTCTGGCCGTGGCGGGCCTGGGTCAGGAGATGACCGGCATGGCTCATGCTTTCCGCACCGCCGGCGAGCGTGATGTCGGCATTCCCAAGCAGGATCTGTTCGGCGGCGGTGACAATGGCCTGGAGGCCGGACCCGCACAGCCGGTTGAGCGTCAGCGCCGGCGAGGTTTCCGGCACACCGGCGCGGATCGCCGCGACGCGCGAAATATACATGTCCTCGGGTGCGGTGTGGATGACGTGGCCGAACACCGTCTGGCCGACATCCGAGGGCGCGATCCCGGCGCGGGCGATCGCTTCGCGGGCGACGGTGGCTGCGAGGTCGCAGGGCGAGATCCCCGCCAGCGACCCGCCGAAATCCCCGATCGCCGTGCGTACGCCCGAGGCGATGACGACTGTTCTGCTCATGTTCAAAATCCTTCTGCCACCTGCGGCTCGACCGGCGCCCCCCGCGCCTGTCTCTTGCTGAAGGGCGTACAACCTCCCCACCCTGGCCTGCAAGCCCTCAAACCTTGCTATCCGTTCGCCTCAAGGCCGGAACCCTTGGCACCTTCCACCTCGATCAAGCGCAGCATGAGGGATTGTACCGGCGTCGGCCGCCAGTTGGCGCGGCAGGTCAGCCCGATCGGGCGCAGGAGGTGGTCGCTCGGGAAGGACAGAGCGGTGAGAAGGCCGCGATCGCACTCCCGCTGCGACTGATGACGTGACAGACAGCCGAGGTGATCGCTCTCTGCGAGCAGCTCGCGCATCAGCACCAGCGAGCCCGACTCGATCAGCCGATGCGGCGGCTCCCGGCCCGCCGTGCGAAAGATCGTCTCGAACTGGGTGCGGGTCGGCGTGCCCTGGCGCGGCACGACCCACGGATAGTCCAGCAGGTCGTCGATGCCGATCCTCTCTAGCCCGGCGAGCGGATGATCGGGCCGCGCCAGCAGGGCAAGGCGGTCGTCGAACAACCGCGTCTGGACGATGTCTCCAATCGGTGCGGGATCGCGCAATGCGCCGATGAGGAAGTCGACGGTCCCGCGCCTCAGCGCACCGAGCATCTCGTCATAGGCGCCGTCGTGAATGCGCACCGGATAGGTTGGCTGCTGCTGGCGAAATCGAGCCAATGCCCGCGGCAGAAGCACGGACCGCGCCAGCGGCATGGCACCGATGACGATCGCCCCGGCCTCTCCGCCATTGAACTCAGCCAGTTCCGCATCGGCCTGGTCGAACTCGTAGACCGCCAGTCGCGCCGCCTGGGCAAGCGCCTGGCAGAGCCGGGTCGGCAGGATGCCGAAGGAGGTCCGCTCGAACAGGCTGCGCGCCGCTTCCTGCTCGATCTGGGTGACCGCACGATGGACGGTCGGCTGGGCAAGTCCGAGACGGCGGGCGGCCAGCGTGAAGTTCTCGCTCTCGCTGACGGCGACCAGCGCCTGCAGCTGGGCATAACTCAGGGACATGCGCAGCCGGGGCGAAATATCGTTCAGGACCGGGTCGAGTAGGGCAAAGGCGCTCTTCACTCTGTTGAGGAGAACCTCGCCGCGCGGCGTGAGGAAGAACCCGTGCCGGCTGCGCTCGAACAGCGCGCCTTCGGTCTCGCGCTCCAGCTTGTTGATCGCCTGGGTCACCGCCGGTTGCGAAATGTGCCACATCTCAGACGCAAGCGTCAGCGACTTCAGTTCTGCCACGGCGGCAAACAGCCTAAGATGCCTCAGGTTTCGCGAGATCATAGCCTGCTGAGGACCGCATCGCTGCGCAGCGTCAGGTCATCACCCCCGGGGGCAATCCCAAGCGACGACACGAGCCTTTGCCATTCGACGGTGCCCCGGCTCATCCAGTCGGGCAGGCCAAGGCCGCGCAAGGTGGCGCAGACTTCCTCGACCTCGGCCGCCCGCCGGGCGCCGTGCACCATCATGCGCTCCAGATTGTAGGAACCCCGCGCGCGCCAGTCGAAACCGGGATCGGAGGCCTGGAGCGATGCGAGAACCGCATCCTCGACACCGGCGCGCCGCGCCGCCAGCAGGCACTCCGTGGTCAGCGCCTCCAGACCCTTGATCATCACCGAACGCAGCATCTTGATGCTGGACGCATCGCCGATCCTGTCGCCCGAGACCGCCGGGCGCATGCCGAGCCGAACGATCACAGACGCGGCCTCGGCCGCATGCGGACCAGCAAGCAACAACGGCACCTCATGGCGCTTTGGATAGACAGGGGCCATGACGGCAACATCGACATAACGGCCGCCCGCAGCCTCGATAAGTAAGGCAGCTTGCTGTTTGGTCTGTGGCGCGCAGGAATTGCAGTCGAGCCAGAGGGCATTTCGCGCCAGATGCGGCGCGCAGGTACGTGCCGCCTCCAATGCCTGATCCGCCGTCACCACGCTGAAGACAAGACCGGCGCCGTCGAGCGCCTTGTTCGCGTCGGCAACCGGCTCCGCACCGGCACTGGCGCAGCGTTCCAGCACCGGTCCAGTGGTCGCCTCGTCATACAGCTTCACGTCATAGGCTTTCGGGCGAACGGTTGGCGGCAGCGACCAGCCGGAGGCAAAGGCGTGGCCCGCCTCACCGAATCCAACCAGAGCAATACTGGGAAAGTCATCCGCAATTTCGGGCATCTGAACCTCGCCTTTCTATGGGGCGACTGTGGCAAATCCCGCCAGCTATTGCCATACCCTATAGCCGGAACTTATGCAGATCGGCAGCCTTTCGATTTGATCTGACGCCCGGCGGATAGCATGCCTAGCATGACCAAGGATCAGGGAGGCACGACGATGTCCAAGGAAAACGTGGCGGCAAAGACCGCCCTTGTGATCAGCGCCCACGCAGCGGATTTCGTCTGGCGCTGCGGCGGGGCGATCGCGCTGCATGCTGCGCTCGGCTACAAGGTGACGGTAGTCTGCCTGTCCTTTGGCGAACGCGGCGAAAGCGCCAAGCTGTGGAAGCAGCCGGGCATGACCCTGGACCGGGTCAAGGACGCCCGCCGCGCCGAATCCGAACGGGCTGCGGAAGCGCTCGGGGTTCACGAGCTTATTTCGATGGACCTGGGCGACTATCCGCTGGAACTGACCCGCGACGACAAGAACGCGCTGGTCGACGTCATCCGCAAGGTGCAGCCGCGCTTCATGCTCAGCCACTCCCAGTACGACCCCTATAACACCGACCACATGTATGCGACCCAGGTGGCGCTCGAATGCCGGATGATCGCCCAGGCCTGGGGCCACAATCCCGGCGAAAAGGTCCTCGGTGCGCCGCAGCTCTACCTCTTCGAGCCGCACCAGACCGAGCAGATGGGCTGGAAACCGGACACCTTCCTGGACATCACCCCGGTCTGGGAGAAGAAACGCGCGGCCATCGAGTGCATGGAGGGTCAGGAGCATTTGTGGGAATACTATACCCGCGTCGCCATCAACCGCGCCAACCACTTCAAGCGCAATTCCGGCGGCCAGTCTGGCGGGCGGGACTGCAAGTATGCGGAAGGTTTCCAGTCGATCTTCCCGCGCACCGTCGACGAGCTGTAAGGGAGAGCGCTCATGGAACCCTGCTTTGATATCGCCCATCTCGCCCATGTCGAGATGTTGACCGACAGGTTCGAGGAGAGCCTCGACTTCTTCACCCGGATCTACGGGCTCAAGCTTTCCGGCATGGACGAAACCTCGGCCTATCTCAGGGCCTGGGACGATTACGAATATTGCTCGCTGAAGCTGACGCGGTCGCACACCACCGGCGTCGGGCATATCGCCTATCGAGCCTCGAGCCCGCAGGCACTGGAACGTCGCATCAAAGCGATCGAGGCATCGGGCTACAAGGTGCACGGCTGGATTGATGGCGATCTGAGCCATGGCCCGGCCTTCCGCTTCGAGGACCCGTTCGGTCATATCTTCGAGATCTACTGGGACACGGCAAAGTATCAAGCGACCGGCGCCGATGTACCGGCGCTGAAGAATACGGCATCAGCCTTCACAGGAGCAGCGCCCCGCCGCCTGGACCACCTGAACCTTTTGTCCTCGGACGTGTCCGAGTTCCGCCGTTTCATGCAGACCTGCCTTGGTAGCCGCGTGACCGAGATGATCCAGCTCGACAACGGCCGGATCGGCGGCTGCTGGTTCACCGTCAACAACAAGACCTATGATCTGGCCTGCACCGAGGAACATGGCGGTGGCGTCGGACGCCTGCACCACGTCACCTACGCTACCGACCAGCGCGAGGACATTCTGCGCGCCGCCGACATCTTCCTGCAGAACGGCGTCCACATCGAGACCGGCCCGCATAAGCACGCCATCCAGGGCACCTTCTTCCTCTATGTCTGGGAGCCGGCCGGCAACCGCGTCGAACTTGCCAATGCCGGTGCGCGGCTGATCCTCCAACCCGACTGGGAGACGGTGGTCTGGACCGAAGCAGACCGCAAGAAGGGCCAGGCCTGGGGATTGAAGACGATCGAAACCTTCCATACGCACGGCACGCCGCCGGTGCAGAGGGGGCACTGACATGGCTGTCGTCGTCCAGAATATCGACCGCGCCGATCCCGCCGTCATCGACGGTCTTGCCAGAGCAGGCGTCGCAACCGTTCACGAGGCACAGGGGCGCAAGGGCATGCTCGCAAGCCATCTGCGGCCGATCTATTCGGGCGCCCAGATCGCCGGATCGGCCGTGACCATATCCGCACCGCCCGGCGACAACTGGATGGTGCATGTGGCGATCGAGCAGTTGAAGGACGGCGACATTCTTGTCCTCGCACCGACCAGCCCCTGCGACAACGGCTATTTCGGCGACCTCTTGGCAACATCGGCCAAGGCCCGCGGCTGTCGCGGCCTCGTCATCGACGCCGGTGTGCGCGATATCCGCGACCTGACCGCCATGCAGTTTCCGGTGTGGTCGAAGGCCATTTCGGCGCAAGGGACGGTCAAGGAGACGCTAGGCTCCGTCAACGTGCCAATCGTCTGCGCCGGCGCCGCGATCGAGGCCGGTGACGTGATTGTCGCGGATGACGACGGCGTCGTGGTCGTTCGGCGCGCAGAGGCGACAACCGTGCTTGCCGCGGCGGAGAAACGGCTCACCGCCGAGGAAGGCAAGCGCCGGCGCCTCGCCGCCGGCGAACTGGGCCTCGATATCTATGCCATGCGCGAGCGGCTGGCCGAGAAGGGGCTCAAATATGTCTGACGGGTCCGCTGAGGGCATTCCTTGCCTGTGGATGCGCGGCGGCACCTCGAAGGGCGCCGTCTTCCTCTCCTCGGACCTGCCATCAGACCCGCAGGCGCGTGACTCGCTCCTGCTTCGGATCATGGGGGCGCCCGACGCCCGCCAGATCGACGGCATCGGCGGCGCGGATCCGCTGACGTCGAAAGCGGCCGTTCTGTCACCGGCCTCCCGGCCCGACGCCGATGTCGACTACCTGTTCCTGCAGATCTTCGTCGATCAGGCGATCGTGACGGACGCGCAGGGCTGCGGCAACATCCTGGCCGCGGTCGGCCCCGCGGCAATCGAGCGGGGGCTGGTGAAGGCCGTGGACGGAACCACTCCGGTCCGTATCCACATGCTGAACACCGGCGAAGTGTCTCTGGCGCAGGTCTCCACCCCGGGCGGACGCGTCACCTATGATGGGGACGCCCGGATCGACGGCGTGCCCGGCACCCATGCGCCCGTGCCGCTGTTCTTTCAGAACACCGAAGGTTCTCTGTGCGGCGCATTGCTGCCAACCGGACACAGCCGTGACCTGATCGAAGGGGTCGAGTGCACCCTTATCGACAATGGCATGCCCATCGTCATCCTGCGCGCTTCGGATTTCGGCCTGTCGGGCGAGGAAAGCCGCGAAACGCTCGACGCCGATGAAGGCCTAAAGGCGAGGCTCGAAGCCATCCGTCTCAAGGCCGGCCCGATGATGAACCTCGGCGATGTCGCCACGAAGTCGGTGCCGAAGATGGCGCTGGTTTCGACGCCGAAGAACGGCGGCACCATCAGCACCCGCAGCTTCATCCCCCATCGCTGCCATGCCTCGATCGGCGTCTTTGCCGCCGTCAGCGTCGCGACCGCTTGCACGCTGGACGATACGGTTGCGGCCGAACTTGCCTGCCTGCCGTCCGACGGGCGCTTCCTGATCGAACACCCCAGCGGTGCGGCAGACGTTCTCGTCCAGCGCGCGGCCGACGGCCGGATCGAGGGCATCGGCACACTCAGGACGGCGCGAAAGCTGATGGACGGCCGCGTCTTTCCCGCTCCGGCAGCGTCAAAGGACTGACGCACGCGCCTACCGGAGATATCGACGCTCTCAGGATGCCGGGCGGAAGGCCTTGATACGGGCGGGATCGGTTTCGATCCGCCCGGCCCCGATGAGATCGAGGCAATAGGGCACGGCGGCGAAGATCGTGTCGAGGCTGAAGCGGATGGAACTCGGCTTTCCGGGAAGGTTGATGATCAGGGTCTTGCCGCGGGTGCCGGCTGTCTGACGCGACAGGATCGCTGTCGGCGTCTGCTCGAGGCTTGCCCGCCTCAGCTGCTCGCCAAAGCCGGGCAGCTCTTTCACCAGCACCTCGCGCATGGCCTCGGGCGTTTCATCGCGGGGGGCAGGTCCGGTCCCGCCGGTCGTCAGGATCAGATCCACCTGATCCTCGTCGCACAGGCGGATCAGCTCATCACGCACGGAAATCATGCCGTCGGGAATGATCCGATTGACGGTCTGGTACGGCGAAGTGATGACCTCTTTCAGCCAGTCCTCAATGGCCGGGCCGCTGAGGTCCTCGTACTGCCCCCGGCTGGCACGGTCCGACACGGTAACGATCGCGATCTGCATTTCTCTCTCCCCGAACGCAAGCATGGCGCGCCTGGACTGATAGGCACCAACAGGCCCGGCGCGGCGCGGCGCCGGAAGATCCATACAGGCCAACCGGTGTCATCTGCAATCGGGTAACAATGCCTGCCCGACGCATCGTGTTGCGGAGCCCCGTTGACGGACGGACCCCGGCTGGCCGATCGGCGGCGGGAAGAGCGGCTCGGCGTTCAGAACAACGCGTCGTCGAAAAGATCCTCGTCGGAAACGGGGGCGCCGGACGTCGCAACGTCCACGCCGACGATGCTGGCGCCGGGGGCCGAACCGAAGATCTCCGCATGCAGTTCGCGCTCGGTCGCCATGGTGTAGAGCCGGCCGATACTCGAACCCAGTTCGGCCATCTGGCCGGCGAGGTCGGAACAATCCGGGAGGTCGGCGGGCGCCTCCTGTGCGACGTGCTCGGCACAGGCATCAAGGATCTCACCCAGTTCCGCCTGGAAATCGAGCTTGGCGATGGTGGTTTCCATCTGGCTGACCGCAACCCGCCCCTGCTCGCCGACGGCGGACAGGCTAACATCCATCTGGTCGGCTGCCTTGCGGATGTCTTCGAGCGCAGCATCCAACTGGTGATGAAGGCCGATCTCCGCGTCTTCAGAGACATGCGCACGCCCGGCCAGGGCCTCGGCGCAGTCGCCGAGTTCCTGCAGACGGCCCATGATGTTCTCGGCGCTTTCGTCCATCTGGCCGGCAAAGGCCCGAAGCTCCGCCGTCACCACATTGATCGCCCGCCCCTCCTCGCCGATCCGGCTGCAGCGCAGATTGGTGTTGAGCGCCATATACTGGATATCGGTCCGCACCACCCGGACGATCTCGATCCCGTCCAGCAGTTCGCGGACGATGCTGCCGGTGCTGCGGCTGAGCGCGTCGGACTCGGTGGCGGTTTCCATCACCGTCTCGACCACGCCCTGAGCGCTGGCAATATTGGTCTCCAGCTGTCGGATGAGGCTGTCGCCAGTGCCCTCATCATTGTGCATGCCTTGCCGCAGCGACAGGATGGACGCGATGTCGGACTGGAAGCTGCTGACGGTTGCGACGATCTTGGCAGTATCCCGGCGGAAATCGGCGCGGGTCTGGTCGAGCTGCCGAAGAACCAGCAGCAGCACGGTCTCGCGAAGGCGCGCCCGCTGATCGGAGGCAAGCGTGCGCCCCACCGGGCCATCGAGATAGTCGTCGATCAGCGCAAGGCTCGACTGGCAGTGCTCGATGCGCTGACGGGTAATATCGCCGATCTGCATCGCTGAAAGGACCGTTGCAAGCTTGCTCTGCACGGCACCGGCGAGCGTGCGCACGGACTTTGCCGCAGCCGCGAGACGCTTGTGGTGTTCGCCGAGCTGCGCCGTCCCGCGTTCGAGGTCACCTGCAATCTTCGGCACGAGGTCACGATAGCTGCTCAGAATCTGTTGTCCGCGTACCGCCGCCGGCTTGAGCTTGACCGAGAGCCCGGTGAGCTTGCTCGCGAAATCCTCTACCTGCTCGCTGCCATAGCGGATGCGCTCGATGATCTCCTCGGCAAAGCCTGCGAATTCGCTGACCCCCGCGCCGGTGATCTTGGCCGTCAGGGCGAAGGTCCGCAGATAGCGCAGCGTCTCGCGCATGGCGTTGACTTCATCGGCGAGGCTGCGCTCGATCTCGGCGATTTTCACCAGGCTGTTCTGACGATCTTCCTCCACGCGCGGCAGCGCCGACAGTCCGCTCATGATGCCGGCAAGTTCGCTGCGTGTGCGCTCAGCAGCCTCGCCGTTCAGCGACGCGGTCATGCCATCGAGCGTGTCGATCATCTTAGAGACGGCGTCCAGAACTCCGAGAAGAACGGTGCCGCCTTCGAGAAAGCGCGCCTCAATCCGCGAGCGGGCGTCTTCGAGTGCTGCGGAGAGGCCGCCGGCAATTGTGACGCTGTTGGCAAAGACAACCGCTTGATTCATCGACACATTAAACTCCGCTGGATCCGTATTTTTTATTTATCTAAATTATCAGCTGTGGACAGTTTTACTAATGATTTACATCCGAACCAAAACATGATGATGTCTTGGCCGCGCCGCCCCTCGTTGCACGATTGAACAGGCGCGTTCAGGGCCCAGCATTCAGCCCTTCCATTAACATGATGATAAAAATGGAAAAATCGAATCATCGCTGGTTAACGAAAGCTTTAGCGTGCATTCCAACATTCAGCACACTTGGTTTGGCGTGCTTGAACTCGCGACGGTATTTTACACTCCATTAAACTTCAATTTCCACAATTCGGACAAATATGTGTTCCTCCGTGGATGATTCAAAATAATGTTGAGTGTCGCTGCGAATTCAACTGTATTAATTTTAGACAAAACTACTACTATCCGTAATATCTCGGATTTTCTTCCCGAAATCTCCGCCGCACTACAGGGTTCACAGCCCGTGGCGATCAAGCTCGCTGAAGGGGTCGAGGTGGACCTGAGCTTCGTCCAGCTCGTCGAATCTGCGCGTCTTTTTGCCCGCATGCACGGCAAATGCCTCTGCCTCGCACAGCCCGCCACCGGCGCCTTGCTCGACGTCCTGGAGCGTGGCGGCTTCATCGAATCCGCGTCTGAAGAAGACGCACAGTTCTGGCTTCACAAAGGGTCCGTCCAATGAGCGCACACATCCTGACCGTTGACGATTCGGCCAGCATTCGCATGACCACCAAGATCGCGTTGACCAATGCCGGCTACAAGGTGACCGAGGCGGTCGACGGGACTGACGGCATCGCGAAGCTCTCGGCCGGCACGTTCGACCTGATCGTCACCGATCTGAACATGCCCAACATGGACGGGCTGACCATGATCCGCGAGCTGCGCAAGATGCCGGCCCATACCGGCGTGCCGGTCATCTTCCTCACCACCGAATCCGACGGCGAGATCAAGGCGCAGGCCAGAGCGGCCGGCGCAACCGGCTGGCTCACCAAGCCCTTCGATCCGGAAAGCCTCGTCAAGATCACCCGGAAAGTTCTCGGCAAATGAGCGATATCGATCCGATTGCCGTCTTTCTCACGGAGGCCGCCGAACTGCTCGAGCAGATCGAGGTCGGCCTCCTCGACCTGACCCACAGGCTCGACGACCGGAATCAGATCGACGCGGTCTTCCGCGGCCTTCACACCCTCAAGGGCTCCGGCGCGATGTTCGGCTTCGACGCCCTCGCCGCCTTCACCCATCATTGCGAAACGGCCTTCGATCGCGTCCGCAAGGGCGACGTTCCGGCGACCCAGGAACTGGTCGCCGCCGTTCTGGCAGCGCAAGACCACATGCGCGCCCTGATCGAAAAACCCCATGGCGATCATGAAGACACGAGCACCGCCCTGCTCGAATCCCTGCACGCCGCCGTCAACGGCAGCGGTCAGAGTGCAGACGCCGCCTCGCCGGCACCGGTGACCGAAGCCCCGGTCGCAGATCAGGGCACCGATCGTATTGGCTGGACGATCCGCTTCCGTCTGCCGCTCAACGCGATGGCCAACGGCACCAATCCGCTTGGCCTTCTGGACGAGCTGCGCGAACTCGGCGAATGCCGCGTGACGGTCGACAAGAGCGCCGTTCCGCCGCTCGACAACCTCAATCCGTCCGACATCCATCTGGGCTGGAACGTCGAGCTCAAGACCGAGGCGGATCGCGACGTCATCGAGGACGTCTTCATCTTCGTCATGGACGAAATGGAGATTTCGATCGAGCCGATCGCAGCGGAGCGCAAGGTGACAGAGGCGCCCGCCCCTCAACCGGCAGCAGCCACCGCCCAGGCTACGGTCGCCGAAGTCCCGGCCAAGGTCGCCCCGGCACCCGTGCCGGCCGTTGCAGCGGCACCCGCAGCCCCATCGGCCCCGGCCGCACCAACCGACCAGAAGCAGGCAAAGGCGGCGGAGAACGTTCGCGTCCCTGCCGAGCGCCTCGACGAGCTGATGGACCGGGTCGGCGAACTGGTGATTGCCCAGTCGCGCCTGTCGCAGCTCGCCGATGCCAGCATCGAAATCCAGCTGCGCGCCGTCTCCGAGGACATCGAACGGCTGTCGGGCGAACTGCGCGACACGATGATGGTGCTGCGCATGATGCCGGTCGCAAGCCTGTTCGGCCGCTTCCGCCGCCTTGTGCACGACCTGTCGCGCGAAACCGGCAAGCGCATCGAACTGGAGACCGAGGGCGAGACCACCGAAGTCGACAAGACGGTCATCGACCGCCTCGCTGATCCGCTGGTCCATCTCGTGCGCAACTCGATCGACCATGGTCTTGAAACGCCGGATGAGCGCCTCGCCTCCGGCAAGTCGGAAACCGGCCGCGTGCTCCTGTCGGCACGCCAGTCGGGCGGCGAAGTCATCATCACCGTCAAGGACGACGGCCGCGGCATCAACCGCGAGCGCGTGCGCGCCAAGGCCGAAGCCTCGGGACTGATTGCACCGGGCGCCCAGCTTGCCGATCAGGATCTGTTGCAGCTGATCTTCCAGCCGGGTTTTTCGACCGCGGCCCAGATCACCAATCTGTCCGGCCGCGGCGTCGGCATGGATGTGGTCAAGAAGACGGTCGAGGCGCTGCGCGGATCGATTGAAGTGTCCAGCACACCGGGCAACGGCTCGGAAATCTCGCTTCGCATCCCGCTGACGCTGGCGATCATCGACGGGCTTCTCGTGCGCGTCGGCACCGGCGCCTACGTCATCCCGCTCTCGGCGGTGGAGGAATGCCTGGAGCTTTCGCCGGAGGACGATCTGCGCTCGCGCGGCCGCAGCTTCATTTCGCTGCGCGACAGCCTCGTGCCGTTCATTCGGCTGCGTGAATTGTTCAACACCCGCACGCAGCCGGATCCGTTCCAGAAGATCGTCGTCATCTCCACGGGTTCGGAGCGGGTCGGCCTCGTCGTCGACCAGATCATCGGCGACCACCAGACGGTCATCAAGTCGCTTTCCAAGCTGCACCATGATGTCGCGACCTTCTCGGGCGCGACCATTCTCGGTGACGGCAGTGTGGCGCTCATTTTGGATGTCGCCCATCTCGTGGCGGCCGGACAACAACAGGAGGCGCAGTTGCGCGCGGCCGGATGATGCAGACAGCAGTTCAGCAGACCCGAGACCAGTGGGGCTTGGACGACGAGCGCGAGGTTCTCACCTTCGACCTCGCCGGCGAGACCTTCGCCTTCGATGCCACCATGGTCCAGGAAATCCTCGACCTCCTGCCGGAAACGGCCGTACCCGGCTCGCGCCCCTTCGTCGGCAGCGTGATCAACTTCCGCGGCAAGGTCATTCCGCTGGCCGATATCCGCCTGGCCTTCGGCATGGAATCGACGAAAGCCACCATCGACAGCCGCATCATCGTCGTCGAACTCGACATCGAGGGCGAACCGACGCTGGTCGGCGTCAGAACCGACAAGGTCTACGAAGTGACGACGCTGAGCCGGACCTCTCGCGAGGATCCGCCAAGCATCGGCATGCGCTGGCGGGCGGACTACATCGACTGTCTCGTCAAGCGAGGCACGGACTTCGTAATCATTCCGAATTTGAACGAAATTTTCTCGGCCAAACGGGACGCCCAGACGGCGGCCTGAGCCACGGATCTTTAGAGGGGTAAGATGCGCGTGACTATCAAATTGAAATTGTCGATCGCTTTCGCTGCGATCATCATGATGTTGGCTGGGATCACGATCTACGGGATCAGCAGTCTGGGCACGGTCAATTCCGCGGCTGAACAGCTCGTCACGGGCAATGTGAAGCGCCTGGAATACGCCCTGCGCGTGGTCATCGAACAGGCAGAGGCGGTGCGTGCCCAGAAGAACGCACTGCTCACCGAAGACCGTGACGAGATCACCAAGTACTATCAGCAGGCCGGCAAACGCATCGACGCGCTTCTGGAAAACTCACACCAGTCTCTCGCGATTTCGTCCGAGACCGGTCGTCCGAGTTGGGAGCGGACGATCGAACTTGGCGAGCGATTCAAGGAGCTGAACGAGAAAATGGCGACCCTGCATCTGGCAGGCGATGTCGCTGGCGCTCAGGCCATCTCGACCGGTGACCTGCGCAAGATGCTGCCGGAAGTGTCCGAATTGGCCTACGCCAGCGTCGACCGGAACCAGAATGCGCTCGCCAAGGCCGTCGATGACAACCAGAGCCTTTACGAGGGTACCCGCACACTGTTGATCAGCGTCGCAGGCATCGCCGGCATTCTCGCCACCGCCGCCGCCATCTGGCTTTCCCTTTCCATCAGCCGTGGCCTAGGCCGTGCGATTGCCGTCGTCCGTGACGTCGCCGAAGGCGATCTGACCAAGACGGCGACCATCAACAGCCGTGATGAAATCGCTGAAATGCTGGGTTACGTCAACAGCATGGTGGAACGCCTGCGCGGCGTCGTCGCCGATGCGCTTTCGGCCGCCGACAATGTCTCGTCCGGCAGCCAGGAACTTTCGGCCT
>FWPV01001332.1_pt1 | contig 69439 bp, 65 predicted proteins | sample 2228371 | NCBI WGS metagenome assembly FWPV01 (sample SAMEA103939776, study PRJEB20133) | metagenome
ATAGCAAAACCGCTTCTAGCGGTTCAAGCGCAGCGTTTCAAACCTCCACCTTTGGTGGAGGTCATGACTTCGGCGGTGGTACGCCTTCGCTACTGGAGCCGAAGCAGATCCTGTCGATCGGCGCGGCGCTGGCCGATGCCTTCGACCTTTCGGCGCTCGAGGAATTCTCCGTCGAGATGGAGGCCAAGAGCGTGACGCCGGATCGGGTGGCGGCGTTTCGCGCGATCGGGGTGACGCATGCCCGCTTCGGCATCCAGACCTTCGATCCGCAGCACCGCCGATCGCTCAACCTGACCGCCGGCCTGGATCAGATCGCGGCGACCGCAGCGCTCCTCAAGGCGAGCTTTCCCCATGCCTCGGCCGACATGCTCTACGGCCTGCACGGACAGAGCGGCGACGCCTTCTTCGCCGACATCGAAGCGGCAACGGCGCTCGGCCTCGACAATCTCGATTTCTATCCGCTCAATGTCTTCGTGGTGCAGAAAAAGCTGCATCGCAATTATCAGGGTGCGGCGGTGGAGCCGCTGTCGGGTGCCACCAAGTTCCACATGACGCAGGCGCTGCGGGTGGCAATGCGCGAGAAGGGCTTCCTGCCGCACAATGGCCATGGCTTCGTGCGCGTGCCGAAGGCGGAGGCTGCGCGCGATCCGGTCGTGACGCGCAGTTACGCCTTCAAATATCACCAGCACGTCTATGGCCCGGACGATCAGGACTATATCGGCATCGGCAACAGTGCGCTGAGCTATGTCGCCGGCCACAGCTTCACCAATGAAATGTCGCGGCAGCGCTATGTCGACGACCTGCTGTCGCACCGGCGCCTGTCCTGCGGCGTGGCGCGGCATCCAGCTGCCGTCAATGCCAGCAAGGCGATTGCGATCAGTCTGCCCTATCTTGGCCATGTGCCGCTCGACCAGGTGCGCGTCGAGGCCCTGCCGCCCGGAACGCTGCGGAGGATCGAGGCGGCGATCGATTGCGGCCTGGTTGAGCGCGACGAAAACGAACTGCGCCTCACCCGTGAAGGCTGGCACTGGTACGTCAATCTGATGTTTTACTTCGCCCCGCCGGAGGAACAGGCGGCCATTGCCGGCATCGTCCTGCGCGACGCGCAAGGGTCGCTTCTGCCGCGCGGCACGATCGACCGGCTGACACGGGTGGCCTGATGCGGGTGATCGGCCATGCGCCCGCCAAACCGGAGGATCGCTGATGCCCGACCGTGACGCCGTCGCCACCGCCAGCCTGCGCGAGGTACTCGACGCCTATGGCGATGACGCGGCCGGCTATTATCGTGAGCTGCGGGCGCTCGGCGGTCGTCGGGGCGTGTTCCACGATCCCGAAATGGCGGCCGTGGTGGTGACCGGACACGCGCTCTGTCGCCGGCTTTTCACGGAACCCGGCCTTTCCAAGGCGCGCCTGCGGCTCGATACGGCGGATGTGCGCGGCCGCATCGGCGACCTGGCCGGGCGGGCCCAGCACCTCGTCGAGCGGCAGATGTCGTTCGACGAGAGCGCCGATGCGCAGCGTTCGCATGCCCGCTGGCGCCGGCTGCTGGCCGTGGATGCCTGCTCGCCACAGGCGCAGGCGCTGCGCGCACTGGCGTCAACGGCGATCGACGGGCTGGAGGAGGGCGCCGCCGACGTCTACAACACCGTCCTTAGGCCCTATGTGTCGCGCGCGGTCGCTGGCCGGCTGTCGCTGGGCGAGGCGGAGCGGCAGGCGCTGCAGCCGCTCGTCTACGGCTATGCCGATTTTCTCGACGGCAAGGCCTCAACCGGCAGCGCGACGGCGGCGGCCCTGTCGCTCGCCCTTCTGAGCGACCATATCGGCGCCCGCTTCGAACGATTGAGCGCCTGCGATCCCGAGCCGATCGACGACCGCGCGCGCTGGATCGCCGATTAAGCGCTGACACTGGTGGCCGGGCATGAGAGCACGGCCTTTGCGCTCGGCGTCGCGCTGATGATGATCGCCGAACACGGCCCGCCGCCGGCCGGCCCGGCCGGCCTTCGCCGCCATCTCGTCGAGGCGCTGCGCTTTGACAGCCCGATCCAGCTGGTCGGCCGGGTGGCGGCGCGGGATCTGCCGCTGGCGCCGGGGCTGGCTCTGCGCGCCGGCGAACGGCTTTTCCTGCATGTCGGGGCGGCCAATCGCGACCCCGACCGCTTCGCGCAGCCGGAGCGTTTTGATCCTTGCCGAAGCGGCGCAGGACTGCTCTCCTTCGGGCTCGGCCCGAGCCGCTGCGTCGGCCTCAAGCTGGCGCTGCTGGAGGCGGAGATTTTTCTTGATGCCCTGCTGCGACGTCCGGGCGGCGCCCGGTTCGCCGTCACCGCCGCGCGTTTCGCCCATGGCCTTGCCGGCCGCTCCTTTGACCGCCTGACGCTGGCCTTCTGACCGCTCGTCAATCCGTACCGCACGGTTCCCGCCCCGGCGAAAACCGCTTCGCCAGGGCGTGTGTTCCGCCGGAAAAACCCTGTCATGCCGGGTGTTGCGGCCGGGCGCACCGGGCAAAATCCCCTTCCGGCCGGGGGCAAAGCTCTTCCGCCAACGGCGTCTGCACCATTTCGGGAGCGATCGCACCTGTCGGAAACCGAACGTTAACCATGTTGATTCTACACGTGTTTCTGTAAACGTGAGGATGTAGCGCATGAGTAACGACGCCATGATCGGCCAAGCCACCCCGTCCATCGCCTTCTTTCCGCTCGCCAGCCGCCGCGACCTCGTTCGCCGCTCGGCCGTCGCGCTCGACCAGTGCCATGGACCGGCTGCCGTCGACTTCTGGCGCACCACCTGCCGCGCGCTCGGCGCCGAGCTTCTGGCGCTCGGCTGCCCGGAGGAAGAAATGCGCGCCGAGATCCTGGATTTCCAGGCGGCCGTGCAGATGGAACTGATGTGGCTGCATCGGGGGCAGGAAGCGCGGGGGTGAGGGGATGCTGCTGCCGTCCGCGGCAGCGAGGCTACCGCTCAGCCGATCTGCGGCCGGCCGATCATCCGCACGATGTGCGTGCAGACCTCGTCGAGGCGACGGATCGCCTCGTCATTGGTGATGCGGATCACCGTCCAGCCCAGCATCGAAAGCGTGCTGTCTCGTCTCTCGTCCCGGCGAATTTCTGCGTCATGGCTGTGTGAGCTGCCGTCGATTTCGACGACCAGCCGGTGTTCCGGGCAGGCGAAGTCGACGATATAGCCGGCGATCGGCATCTGCCGACGGAAATTCAACCCCATCAGGCGATGGGCACGCACCGCATTCCAGAACCGCAGCTCAGCCTCCGTCATCGCCTTGCGCATGCGGCGCGCATGGCGTCGGTTGACAGGCGGAACTGAATGGTGCGGCATGGCGGCCCCCGGACGGTCACGCACCAGTCTGGGCGAGATCTTCAGTCGGCGCAATCGAGGATTTTCAGGGGAATTGCTCTGTTTTCTCACCCGTCGAGGTGCGGTGAGCACCCCCCTCTGTCACTGCGTGACATCTCCCCCTCAAGGGGGGAGATCGGGGTGGACGCGTCGTGGCCGCCTTGAACGGGTTCATCGCGGTGGCCGTAGGTCGGCTGGCGCGGGCAGGGAGCGTGCCGTGGGGTCGATCTCCCCCCTTGAGGGGGAGATGCCCGGCAGGGCAGAGGGGGGTGCTGTTCGGTTCTACTGCTTCGGCGTCGTCGGGTCCGAACCTTGCGGGGTCCGGGTTTGACCGTTCCCGACTTGACGCGTTGGCGTTCTGCGGCCGGGCACCCCCCTCTGTCACTTCGTGACATCTCCCCCTCAAGGGGGGAGATCGGGGTGGTCGCGTCTTGCCCCCCAAATGGAGATCGGGGTGGAATGTGTTTTGCCCCAAACCAAGATCGGGATGTTGCCCCTTCACACCCTCTCGACAAACCCGTCGAGCACGCGCTTTTCGCCGGCGCGGTCGAAGTTGATCGTGAGCTTGTTGCCCTCGATCGCGGAAATGTTGCCGTTGCCGAACTTGATGTGGAAGACGCGGTCGCCGACGGTGAATTTCGACGGTTCGCTCATGGTGGACTTGGCCACCAGTTCGCCCTCGATGGTTTTCGCCCGCGGGCCGCTTTCGCCGTAGCCGATGCGCTCGACGGCGTGGCCGGAGCGGGTGCCCCAGTTGTCGCGGGTGGCGTCCGACTTGTTTTGCTGGGCGCGTTTCCAGCCGGGGGTGGAATAGCTGTTGGCAAACGGATCGGCCTTGTCGAAGCGCGACTGGCCGTAGCCGCCGCGGCCATAGCCGCCGTAGGACTGCTCGCTCTCGGCGACCTCGACATGGGTGACCGGCAGTTCGTCGAGGAAACGCGACGGCATGGTCGACTGCCAGAGCCCGTGGATGCGGCGGTTGGAGACGAACCAGATGTGGCAGCGGCGTTTGGCCCGGGTAATACCGACATAGGCAAGGCGGCGTTCCTCCTCCAGGCCCGAGCGGCCGCCCTCGTCGAGCGCGCGCTGGTGGGGAAAGAGGCCTTCTTCCCAGCCGGGCAGGAAGACGGTGTCGAATTCCAGCCCCTTGGCCGAATGCAGCGTCATGATCGATACGGCGTCCATGTCGGCATTCTGCTCGGCGTCCATGACCAGCGAGACGTGTTCGAGGAAGCCGCGCAGGCTCTCGAAGGCTTCCATCGAGCGGATGAGTTCCTTCAGGTTCTCCAGGCGCCCGGGCGCTTCGGCCGACTTGTCGTTCTTCCACATGTCGGTGTAGCCGGACTCTTCGAGGATCTGTTCGGCAAGCTCAATATGCGGAGTCGTTTCAAGCAGTTCCGACCAGCGGCGGAAGTGTTGAATCACGTCGAACAGCGCCTTGCGGGCCTTCGGCTTGATCTCGTCGGTCTCGATCAGGTCGGCGGCGGCCGAAAGCATGGGCACGTCGCGGGCGCGGGCATAGTCGTGCAGGGTGCGGATCGTGGTGTCGCCCAGGCCCCGCTTCGGGGTGTTGACGATGCGCTCGAAGGCGAGGTCGTCGGCCGGCTGGCAGACGAGGCGGAAGTAAGCCATGGCATCGCGGATTTCGAGGCGCTCGTAGAAGCGCGGGCCGCCGATGACGCGGTAGTTGAGGCCGAGCGTCACGAAGCGGTCTTCGAATTCGCGCATCTGGAATGAGGCGCGCACCAGGATCGCCATGTCGTTCAGCGCATGCTTCTTGCCGTCGGAATCGCCGCGCTGCAGCCGCTCGATCTCCTCGCCGACGGCGCGGGCTTCCTCTTCACTGTCCCAGGCGGCGTGGACCACCACCTTCTCGTCGTCGGGATTGACCCGGTCGGTGAACAGCGTCTTGCCGAGGCGGCCCTCGTTGTGGGCGATCAGATGGCCGGCAGCGCCGAGAATGTGTTCGGTCGAGCGGTAGTTGCGCTCCAGCTTGATGACCTTGGCGCCGGGAAAATCCTTTTCGAAGCGCAGGATGTTGTCGACCTCCGCGCCGCGCCAGCCGTAGATCGACTGGTCGTCGTCGCCGACGCAGCAGATGTTGACGAGGCCGTTGATCTCCCCCCTTGAGGGGGAGATGTCGGCGGAGCCGACAGAGGGGGGCGCGCTTGCGCCGGCATTCGAGGGGATACCCCCCTCTGCCCTGCCGGGCATCTCCCCCTCAAGGGGGGAGACCGGCTTGCGGCCCGACCGCTGCGCCAGCAGCCTGAGCCACATGTATTGTGCGGTGTTGGTGTCCTGGTACTCGTCGACGAGGATGTACTTGAACTTCTGGTGATAGTCTTTCAGCACATCCGGATTGGCGCGGAACATGCGGATCGGATGCAGCAGCAGGTCGCCGAAGTCGCAGGCATTGAGCGATTTCAGGCGGTTCTGGTAGGCGGCGTAGAGTTCGCGGCCCTTGCCGTTGGCAAAGGCGCGGGCGTCGCCCTCGGGGATCTGCGAGGGATCGAGCCCTTTGTTCTTCCAGCCGTCGATCATGCCGGCGAACTGCTTGGCCGGCCAGCGCTTGTCGTCGATGCCTTCGGCCTGGATGATCTGCTTGATCAGGCGGATGACGTCGTCGGTATCGAGAATGGTGAAATCGGAGCGCAGGCCGACCAGTTCGGCATGGCGGCGCAGGATCTTCACACCGATCGAGTGGAAGGTGCCGAGCCAGGGCATGCCCTCGACGGCGCCGCCGACGAGAAGTCCGATGCGCTCCTTCATCTCGCGCGCCGCCTTGTTGGTGAAGGTGACGGCGAGGATCTGGCTTGGAAAGGCGCGGCCGGTCGCGAGAATATGGGCGATGCGGGTGGTCAGCACCCGCGTCTTGCCGGTGCCGGCACCGGCCAGCACCAGGACCGGACCGTCGAGCGTCTCGACTGCGTCGCGCTGCTCGGGGTTCAATCCGGCAAGATAATCGGGGCTGCGGGCCTGGTCGCGGGCGGCCATGGCACGGGCCGCAATGCCGAGGCCGCCGGGGGCGGGCGCCGCGGACGTGGCACGGCTCTCGGCCGGTTTGCGCGGGGCGGGCTCTTCATCGAAGAAGGGAATGTCGTCGAAACCGTTACTCATGCGGCCAATGTAGTGATTCGGATCGGAAAGGCCAGAAAAGATGTTCCCCTTTCATTCCTATGGCCCGGCAATCCGCAGGGAAAAACGCCGGCCGCGGCTTTGGCCGAAGCGGGCGGGCAAGACGCGGGGGGCGGGGCCGGAACGTTGCGGTTGCGGTGCACGCGAGATGACAATTTCGTAATGTTGTTCATCATGCCTTGCCGTTTGTGCCCTGCGGCGAAATATTGCCGCCATCGATGATGACGCAGTTTGTCCGGCGACCTTTTCTGCCCCGTGCTTGCGGCGGCGTCTGCCCGGACCGGAGTTCCTTTATGGCCTTTTGGAAGCAGTTGATCCTCAGCGTTGCGGTGCTCGTCGCCGGCCTTTTCCTGTGGGTCATGTTCGTGCCCGGCGCCGCCGGCGTCCTGTCCAGGCTCGGCGTTCCGCAGGGTGTGGTGGCCATCTTGGCCCCGACCGCAGATGGCGAGGGACAGGGCCAGGGCCAAAGCAAGCAGGGGCAAGGCGGTCAGGCTGGCCCGGGACACAATGCTGGCGGACAAGGGGCGCCGGGACAGCCGGCACAGGAGCAGGGCGCAAAAGGCCAAGGCGCGCAGGGCCAAAGTGCTCAGGGCCAGAACGGCAATCGCCGCGGCGCGGGCGCGCAGCCGCTGGTGGTGGTGCGCCCGGTCGAGATCGGCACCGTCAATGACCGGCTGAGCGCGCTCGGCACGGGCGATGCCATCCAGTCGGTCACCGTGATGCCGCAGGTCGCCGGCACGCTGTCGGAGATCGCCATCCGCTCGGGCGACCGCATCGCCAAGGGGCAGGTGATCGCACGGCTCGAAAGCGAGGAACAGCGGATCGCCCGCGATCAGGCGCAGGTGGCGCTGAAAAGCGCGCAGGAAAAGAACCAGCTCTACGAGAACCTGAAATCTGCCGCCTCGCGCATCGACGCCTTCGATGCCGCGATTGCCCTCGAAGGCGCCAAGCTGGCGCTCGCTTCCGCCGAACTGGAGCTGAAGCGGCGCGAGATCGGCGCGCCGATTGACGGCGTGGCCGGCATCGTCACCGTCAATCCGGGTGACAATGTCACGACCTCGACGGCGATTGCGACGGTCGACGACCGGTCCGAGCTTCTGATCGACTTCTGGGTGCCGGAGCGGTTTGCGCCGGTGATCAAGGTCGGCCATCCGCTGAACGCCACCGCCGTGGCGCGACCGGGCAAGCTCTACGAGGGCACCGTCGCCGCCGTGGACAACCGCATCGACGAGGCGAGCCGGACGCTGCGCATCCGCGCCAAGATCGCCAACGAGAACGACGACCTGCGCGCCGGCATGGCCTTTACGGTGACGATGAGCTTCGAGGGCGAGCGCCATCCGGCGGTCGATCCGCTGTCGGTGCAATGGGACAGCGAGGGCTCGTTTGTCTGGCGCATCGCCGGCGGCAAGGCCGAGAAGGTGCCGGTGCGGATCATCCAGCGCAATCCCGATGCCGTGCTGGTCGAGGCAGAGCTTGCCGAGGGCGATCCGGTGGTGACCGAGGGCGTGCAGCGCGTGCGCGCGGGACGCGCCGTGCAGGTGATCGGCGACGAGGCCGGTCAGCAGTCGCCGGCCCATGGCGAAAAGCCGGTGGCGAGCCGATGAGCGGAGGCGAGCGGATGGACAAGGACGGGGCGATCAGCGAGGCCAAGGCAAACGCCGGCGCGGACGAGACGCCACCTGCGGCCGTTGCCGACCGGCAGGCCGGGTTCACCGCGCTCTTCATCCGCCGGCCGATCTTTGCGGCGGTCACCAATGCGCTGATGGTGGTGGCGGGGCTTGCCGCCTTCTACGGCATCGAGGTGCGCGAGCTGCCGGATGTCGATCGGCCGGTGATCACCGTGCGCACCAGTTTCGACGGCGCTTCGCCCCAGACCATCGACCAGCAGCTGACCACGGTGGTGGAAGGGGCGGTCGCGCGTGTGGCAGGCCTGAAATCGATCTCGTCGACCTCGTCCTTCGGGTCGAGCCGGGTGACGCTGGAATTTTCCGACAAGACCGACCTCAATGTGGCGGCAAGCGACGTGCGCGACGCCATTTCCCGCGTGTCGAACAGCCTGCCGGACGATGCCGACGAGCCGCGCATCGTGAAGGCCGATTCCGACAGCGACCCGATCATGCGGCTGGCGGTCACTTCCGACCGGATGAGCCTCGAGGACCTGACGCTGCTCGTCGACAACGAGATCGCCGACCGGCTGGCCTCGGTCGACGGCGTCGCCGATGTCGAGCTCTACGGCGACCAGGACAAGATCTTTCGCATCGATGTCGACCAGGCGGCGCTGGCAAGCCGCGGGCTGACGGTCGCCTCGCTGACTTCGGCGCTCTCCAATATCGCCTTCGATGTGCCGGCCGGTTCGATCACGTCCTCGACCCAGGACATTGTCGTGCGGGCCACGGCGGATCTCAAGACGCCGGAGGATTTTTCCCGGCTGATCATCGGTGACAATGTCCGCCTCGGCGACGTGGCGACGGTGACCTTCGGGCCGGACCTGTCGTCGACGGCGTTGCGCTCCAACGGCAAGGCCGGCATCGGCATGGGCATCATCCGCCAGGCGCAGTCGAATACGCTCAGCATCTCGAACGGCGTCAAGGCCATGGTCGAGCGGCTGCAGACGCAATTGCCGGAGGGGACCGAGATCCGCATCACCAGCGACGATGCCGTGTTCATCCGCGGATCGATCGACGAGGTGGTGAATGCGCTGGTGCTGGCAGCCGTGATCGTCATCGGCATCATCTTCCTTTTCCTGCGCGACTGGCGGGCGACGATCATTCCGGCGGTGACCATGCCGGTCTCGCTGATCGGCACCGTGGCGGCGGTCTATCTCGTCGGCTTTTCGATCAACATCCTGACGCTGCTGGCCATCGTGCTCGCGACCGGCCTCGTCGTCGATGACGCGATCGTCGTTCTGGAGAACATCGTGCGCCGTCGCGGCCAGGGGCTCGGTCCCAGGGCGGCGGCCGTGCTTGGCACGCGCGAGGTGTTCTTCGCCGTCATTGCCACCACCGCGACGCTTGCCGCCGTGTTCATCCCGCTTTCCTTCCTGCCAGGCCAGGTCGGCGGGCTGTTTCGCGAGTTCGGCTTCGTTCTGGCCTTTTCGGTGATGCTGTCGTCGATCGTGGCGCTGACGCTCTGCCCCATGCTCGCCTCGCGCCTGCTGACGGCGCACGCGATCGAACATCACGACGGGCCGCTTGCCCGCTTCGGCGATGCCTTCTCCAACTTCTATCGCCGTTCGCTCGCCGCCTGCCTCAATGCGCCGATGGTCGTGGCGGCGGTCGCGGTCGCCTTTTCGCTGGTGGCGCTTGCCGCCTTTTCGCTGATCACCAGCGAGCTGACGCCGCGCGCTCGAGGTCCGGCGGTCATGGTGCGTGTTTCGGCACCGCAAGGCGTCAGCCTCGACTACATGCAGGATCAGATGCAGCGGATCGAGGAGGCGCTCAAACCCCTGCGCGACAGCGGCGAAGTGGCCAACCTGTTTTCGATCTCCGGCTTTGGCAGCAACAAGAACAGCGGCTTCATGGTGCTGACGCTTGCGCCCTGGGGCGAGCGGGAACGGCCGCAGGATGCGATCGTCCAGGACGTGACGCGCATCGCCTCCGGGATCCCGGGCGTCAATGCCTTTGCCATGCAGCCCAACAGCCTCAGAATCCGCGGCGGCGGCAGCGGCCTGCAGTTCGCGCTGGTCGGCGCAAGCCACGAGCAGCTGACGACGGCGGCGATCGCGCTGGTCGCCGATCTGGAAGCCGATGGCAGTTTCGACAATCCCAGGCTGTCGAACGACATCAGCCAGGCCCAGCTCGGCGTGTCGATCGATCGCGAGCGGGCAGCCGATCTCGGCATCGACATCACGGGGCTGGCGCAGGCGCTGCAATCGCTGCTCGACGGCCGCTCGATCGGCGACGTCTTCGTCGACGGCGAGGCCTATCCGGTCAAACTCGCCTCGACGACGCGGCCGATCGACGACCCGACGGATCTCGAGAACATCTTCCTGAAGACCGCCGACGGCAAGACCGTGCCGATGTCGGTGATCGCCAAGCTCGAGGAAAAGGCGGTGGCGCCGTCGCTCGCGCGCGAACAGCAGCTGGCCGCCGTGCAGGTGACGGCGGGACTTGGATCCGGGCTCTCGCTCGGCGACGCGCTTAACAAAGCGACGACGCTGGCCGAGCCGCATCTGCCGCCCGGCGCCCGGTTGATGCCGCTTGCCGAGGCCGCGACGCTCGGGGAAAACACAAGCGGCATGAGTTCGACCTTCGGCTTTGCCATCGTCATCATCTTCCTGGTGCTGGCGGCGCAGTTCGAAAGCGTGCTGTCGTCGATCATCATCATGGCGACCGTGCCGCTGGGGCTCGCCTGCGCCGTGTTTGCGCTGCTTTTGACCGGCACCAGCCTCAATGTCTACAGCCAGATCGGGCTCGTGATGCTGGTCGGGATCATGGCGAAGAACGGCATCCTGATCGTCGAATTCGCGAACCAGCTGCGCGACCGCGGGCAGGGCGTGCGGGAAGCCATCGAGAATGCCGCCAATTTGCGCCTGAGGCCGGTGATGATGACGATGATCGCCACCATTCTCGGCGGCGTGCCGCTGGTTCTGGCCCATGGCGCCGGCGCCGAGGCCCGCGTCGCGCTCGGCTGGGTGATCGTCGGCGGTCTCGGCTTTGCCACAGTCGTCACGCTCTATGTGACGCCGCTTGCCTATCTGGCGCTGGCCCGGTTTTCCAAGCCGCATGCGGACGAGGAGGCGCGGCTGCACAAGGAGATGCAGGTCGCCGCGGCGATCGAGGCCGGGGAATAAGGCACGCCGCCAACACGCCGACGACAGGAGGACCAGTCGATGACCAGACGCGAAATCGCCATCCGGACCGAAGACGGCACCGCGAGCGCCACACTGTTCCTGCCGGACGCCGCAAGCCCGGCCATCATCCGTCCGGGCGTGGTGCTCTACATGGACGCCTTCGGGCCGCGGCCGGCGCTCGATCAGATGGCCGAGCGGCTGGCGGCGGAGGGCTATGTCGTGCTTGTGCCGGACCTGTTCTACCGCTTCGGCGCCTATGGCCCGTTCGATGCCAAGACCGCCTTCAAGGAGGAGGCCAGCGCCCGGCAGCTGCGGGCGATGATCGACGGCACCACCCAGGCGATGACCATTGCCGATACCGGTCATTTCCTTGATGCTCTCTCCGAGGCCGGTGCGCAGGGACCAGCCGGCGTTGTCGGATACTGCATGGGCGGATCGCGGGCGCTTTCGGCGGCGGCGGCCTATCCGGAGCGGATCGCGGCGGCCGCGAGCTTCCATGGCGGCAATCTGGCGAGCGACAAGCCGGACAGCCCGCACCTGAAGGCGGATGCGATCCGGGCGCGCGTCTATGTCGGCGCGGCCGGTCTCGACGGCTCCTTCCCGCCGGAGCAATCGGCCAGGCTGGTCGAGGCGTTTCGCCGCGCCGAGGTCGATTTCGTGCTCGAAAACTATGTCGGCATGGCGCATGGCTGGTGCGTGCCGGACCACAGCGTCTATGACGAGGCCGGCGCCGAGCGGCATTTCCGGCGGCTTTTCACCTTCTTCGGCGAGACGCTGAAGGGGTGAGCGACATCAGCCCTCGGCGCCGGGTCCGACGACCACGAAGACATTGCCGGCCGGTTCCGGGCGCAGATCATTGCGCTTGAGTGCCGCCGCGCCCGTCTTGAGGATGTCGGCGAAGATGTGATCGATTGCTTCGCTGCGCTGGCCCGAAACGAAGAAATAATGGCGCCAGTTCTCCGGGTCGAGCAGGATGTAGTCGGCATTCTGCGCCAGCGGTTCCGGAGTGCCGTCGAGATTGGTGAGGGTCCGCCCAAGCCGGGCGGTGTTATACATGCGCGTCGTGACTTGCAGCGCGGGGTCGTCGGAATTGACGAAGACAAAGATTTCGTCGGTAAAACCGAGCTTCTCCATCCACAGGCGATGCCCGGGAAGTGCCGTCTCCGGCACGGCCAGGAGGAGGCGGTTAATCAGCCCTTTGGGCAGACTTGGGGCTGTTTCGCCCAGATGCCGAAAGACTTCGCCTGCCATGGAATGGCCGACGATCACCAGCGGCCGCTGGACCAGGGGCTGGCCGGGCTCGCGAAGGGCGGCGATCTGCTCTAGGAGCGCGACCAGCTTCTCGCTCGCGGCCCTGGCGTTCAGGACCGGAAACTCGGTCATCGAGATCCACGACGGCCAGTTGAACATCAGGACGTCAGCATTGGCGCCCTTGGCAAGCTCTCCCATGGTGTAGAGGCCGAATTCGCCGTCCGGATCGGGGCCGAAGCCGTGGACGAACAGCACGAGCGGGCGCGGATCGGGGCCTGGTGCCGGACCGAAGTGCGCAAGGGCGGTCTCCAGCGCATCGAGCGCAAAGCGCGAGCCGTCCGGCGCCACGAGCCCGAAACTGTCCTCGGCGATATTGCCGGCGGTTGCCGTCTGCGGCTTGAGGATCATGGCAACGATGACATCATACTTCCACCAGATATAGGCGCCGGCGGCCCCGAGAACGGCCAGAAGAATGACGAGGCTTTTGAGAAATGTCTTCATCGGGCCATGTAGCGCCTCGGGTCGCGGCGCGGCAATATTGATGCTCAAGAATTTCGGTAACCGGCTGCCACGGACTCCGTCCGTGCCACTGGACAAGCGGGTTCGACTTGGCCCATAGCTCCTGCGGTTTTTGGAACAACAGGCTGCCGTCAAAGGCAGGCGGGAGACGGTTGAAATGGCCTTGAAGGACGTGGTTGCAGGGGTTCGCAACGAAGAGGGGATCGCGGCCGTCACCGGCATCCTCAAGCAGGCGTTCGGCGAGCGTTTCCAGACCGGTCAGTCGTTTCGCGAGCAGCACAGCCACACCACTTCCTACCTGCCGGCGCAGCTTCCGGACGGCGTCGTCTTCGTCGAGACGGCCGAGGACGTGAAGACGGTGGTCAGGACCTGCGCGGCGCACAAGGTGCCGCTGATCCCGTTCGGCACCGGCTCCTCGCTCGAGGGCCATGTGAACGCCCCGAACGGCGGCATCTCGGTCGATTTCACCCGCATGAACAAGGTGCTTTCCGTCAATGCCGAAGACCTCGACTGCACGGTCGAGCCGGGCATCACCCGCGAGGAACTCAACACCTATCTGCGCGACACGGGCCTGTTCTTTCCGATCGATCCGGGTGCCAATGCCTCGATCGGCGGCATGGCCTCGACGCGGGCGTCGGGAACCAATGCCGTGCGCTACGGCACGATGAAGGATAATGTGCTGGCGCTGACCGTGGTGACAGCGGACGGCGAGGAAATCCGGACCGCGCAGCGCGCGCGCAAATCCTCGGCCGGCTACGACCTCACCCGGCTTTATGTCGGTGCCGAAGGCACGCTCGGCGTGATCACCTCGGTGACGCTGCGGCTGCAGGGGATCCCGGCGAAGATTTCCGGCGGCGTCTGCGCCTTTCCGAGCCTGAAGGCCGCCTGCGACACCGTCATCATGACCATCCAGATGGGCATCCCGGTTGCCCGCATCGAGCTGCTCGACGAGATGCAGATGAAGGCGTGCAACGCCTATTCCAAGCTCTCCTACGCAGAGAAGCCGACGCTGTTCGTGGAATTCCACGGCACGGAGGAGACGGTGGAGCTGCAGGCGAACCAGTTCCGCGAGATCGCGGCCGAGTTCGGCTCGGATGCGTTCCACTACACGACCAATGCCGAGGAGCGGGCGCAGCTGTGGAAGGCGCGCCACAACGCCTACTGGGCCGGCCGGGCACTGGCGCCGGAGCTCAACGGGCTGTCGACCGATGTCTGCGTGCCGATCTCCAGGCTCGCCGACTGTGTGGCCGAGACCCAGGTCGACATTCGCGACACCGGCCTTCTGGCGACCATTGTCGGCCATGCCGGCGACGGCAATTTCCACGTGCTGCTGCTGTTCAACGACAAGGATCCGGCCGAGATTGCCCGCACCGAGGCCTTCATGGCGCGGCTCAACGCCCGGGCGCTTTCCATGGAGGGCACCTGCACCGGCGAGCATGGGGTGGGCCAAGGCAAGATGAGCTATCTCGAACAGGAGCTGGGCTCGGCGATCCCGCTGATGCGCTCGATCAAGAAAAGCCTCGACCCGGACAACATCTTCAATCCGGGCAAGATCTTCCGCATGGGATGAGGCACCCGCGCGGCTTGCTCCCGCCGGAAATTGCATTACCTTTGCGCCGGTAGTGATGGGAGTCGCAGGACGTGCTCGGACGCATACTGGTTTTCCTCGGCGGGCTGCTGGTCGTCGCGCTGTTCGGAGCGCTGCTGGCGCCGCTGTTCGTCGACTGGACCGATTTCCGCAAGGATTTCGAGAGCCAGGCGAGCCGTGTGCTCGGCAAGAAGGTGACCGTGCTCGGCGAGGTCGAGGCGCGCCTGCTGCCCTTTCCCTCGGTCACCCTGCATGACGTGACTGTCGGCGCCGACGCCGACGGCAAGCCGCTGGTGCATGTGGCGCGCTTTTCCATGGATGCCGAGCTGGCGCCCTTGCTGTCGGGCGAGGCGCGCATCTTCGACATGCGCATCGAGGAACCGAAGGCGCGCATCCGGCTGACCGCCGACGGCACGCTCGACTGGCTGCGCGGCAGCAGCGCGGACATTCCGGCGCGCACCGTCGTTCTGGAAAAGGTGCGCATCGTCGGCGGCGAGATCGACTTCATCGACGAGCAGACCGGCCGCACCCGCACGATCGCAGGCCTTGACGCCGACATGTCGGCGCGCTCGCTGGCCGGCCCCTGGACGGTCAACGGCAAGGCCTCGCTCGACGGCGAGCCGGGGCATTTTTTCCTCTCAAGCCTGCAGCCGGAGATCGGTGCCAGTGCGCTGTCGCTGAAGCTGCGGCTGCAGCCGGATGCGCGGCCGTTTGACATCGAACTCGACGGCAATCTGGCGCTGAAGGAAGGCCGGCCGAGCTATCAGGGCCAGTTCCAGGCGCTGTGGAAGGGGGTCACGGCCGCCAAGGGCGACGCCAAGACGCCGGCGCCTCGGGCGCGCGGCGATTTCGAGCTGACCAACGAACGCATCGTCGTCAAATCCTACCGCTTCGAGCTGGGCGAGGTTGCCGACCCTTACGTGGTGACGGGCGAGGCCAAGCTCGACACCGGCGCCAATCCCGAATTCCTGCTGACGGCGGAAGGTCAGCAGGTGGACGTCAACCGGCTGGCCAACGAGAGCGCGCGCGGCAAGACCGGCCGCAATGCCGCCGGCTCGGTGCGCGAACGGCTCGATCTCCTGATCGCCATGGCGAGCGAGATCCCGATCCCGAACCTGCCGGGCAAGGCGACGCTGCGGCTGCCGGCGATCGTCGCCGGCGACACGGTGTTGCGCGACGTGACGCTCGACGTGCGCCCCGACGGGCGCGGTTGGAATGTCGAGCGCGCCGTCGTGGTCCTGCCCGGGCGCACGCAGGTCGAGGCCAAGGGACGGCTGGTGCTCGGCTCGGCGCCGTCGTTCAGCGGCGATCTGCTCGTCGCTTCCACCCAGCCTTCGGGGCTGTCGAGCTGGATCGCCGGCACGGTCGATCCGGCCATTCGCCAGCTCAAATCCATGGGCTTTTCCGCCGCGGTCAACCTGACCCCGCAGATCCAGCGCTTCGAGAAGCTGGAGCTGGCAATCGGACCGGCGCAGCTGAACGGCCGGCTGGAGCGCCAGTCGCTCGACAAGGAGAAGGCCGCAACGCTGTCGATCGACTTGACCGGCAACGAGATCGATCTCGACGCGGCGCGCGCCGTGGCCGGGCTGATCGCCGGCGAGGAGGCGGATCACGCGCTGCTCGCCGAAAAGATCGCCACGCGGCTCAAGGTCGGCCGGCTGACCGGTTACGGCATGGAGGCTGGCGAGGTCGAGACGGTCTTTACCTATGACGGGGCCGGGGTCGCCATCGACCGGCTCAATATCGGCAACCTGGCCGGTGCGTCGCTGAAGGCAAGCGGCGCCGTCAAGCGCCCGATCACCACGCCTTCCGGCAAGATGCAGGTGGCGCTTTCGGCGAAGGATCCCGGCCCGGTTCTTTCGCTGCTCGCCGGGCGGCTGCCGGCCCATCCGCTGGCGGCACGGCTGGTCAGAAGCGCGCCCTTCTATGCCGACAGCAACATGACCGCGAGCCTGGTGTTCGGCGAGGCGGCGGGCGGCGGCATGGCCGTCAAGCTCGCCGGCACGTCGAACGGCAGCCGCATCGCGCTCGACTATGGCGTCGACGACCTCACCAAGCTTTCCGGCGGCGCCAAGGTCAATCTCTCCGCCACGCTCGAAAACCCGCAGGCGATAATCCTGCTCGGACAGGCGGGCCTCGATCCGCTGCCGATCGACGGCGGCGAGGGCGGGCGCCTGCAGTTCAGCGTCAACGGTGCCGGCAATGATCCGGCGGATGCGACGCTGACCTTCGCCGCCGGCCGCACGACGCTTTCGGCGCGTGGCAAGATCGGGCTGGCTGCGGCGGGTTTCCCCGCCGGCAAGGGCGTGCTCAAGCTCGAAAGCCCGGACCTCGAACCCTATCTGATGATGACCGGCATCGTGCTGCCGCAGGGCGGTGCGGGCTTGCCCGCGCGGCTGGGCGCCGAACTGACGCTGGGCGAGGGCAAGGCCGAGGTCGCGGCGATCGATGCGGAGGCGGCCGACAACCGCATCACCGGCGGGCTGATCCTCGACTGGAACGGCGCCGTGCCCAAGGTCGACGGCGAGCTCCAGGTCGACAGCGTCGATCTGGCCTGGCTCTCCGAAGGCGTGCTCGGTCCGGTGAGCGACCCGGTGACCGGGACGCTGTCGCGCCAGCCGCTGTCGAAGCCGCGCAATGACGTTGAATTCAACCTCGCGCTGACCGCCAACCGTTTCTCGCCGGGCCTATTCGGCCCGGTCGCCGGCTTCTCCGCCACGCTCAACGGTGCCGGCGGCCAGATGACGCTCGAGGATGCGACCGGGCAATGGCTGGGCGGCACGATGAGCGGCCGGCTGATGGTCGCCAATACCGACGGCAACGGCTTTTACCAGGGCCGGGTTGCGCTGCGCGGTGCCGATGCGGCAACCGTGGAGCGGGCGATCGGACGGACGGGCGATGCCGGCATCCTCGATGGCAAGCTGGACCTCGATCTGGTGGCCGAGGCGACCGGCGCGACCGTCGCCGACCTGCTGTCGGCTTCGAACGGTTCGGGAACAGTGAAGCTCCCGGCGCTGACCGTGCGGCATCTCGACGGCGGCCTTCTGGCGAAGATCCTGCCCGAGGCCGACCGGATCGAGGGTGAGGTGACCGGCGAGACGGTCGAGGCGCTGGCTGAGCGGCTTTTGGGCGGCGCGTCGAGCGCCTTTGCCAATGTCGAGGTGCCGTTCAACATCACCGACGGTGTGCTGCGCGCGACCGCGCTGTCGCTCGCCAATGATGCGGTCAAGCTCGACGGCACCGCCAAGGTCGATCTGGCAGGGCGGCAGCTGGAGGCGGATCTGCGGCTGGCCTTTGAACCGGGCGACAATGCGCTGTCCGGTGCCGAGCCCGGCCTTCGTCTGCTGTTCTCCGGCGATGTCGCAAGCCTCGAGTGGCGGATCGACGTCGGTGACCTCACCAATTTCCTGTCGCAGCGCGCCTTCGAGCGCGAGCGCCGGCGCGTCGAGACGCTGCAGTCGAACGTGCTGGAGAAGCAGCGACTGCGGCGCGAGGCGGCGCTTTATCGTTATCGGGCGGAAGAGCGTGCCCGGGCCGAGGCGGAGCGGGCACGGCTTGCCGAAGAGGCGCGACTGGCCGAAGAGGCGCGGCTGAAGGCGGAGGCCGAGCGCCGTGCATTTGAGGAGGAGGCGCGTCGCAAGGCCGCCGAAGAGGCGGAGCGTGCGGCACAATCTAAGGCGCCTCAGGCTGCGCCGGGGACGAATCCGGACGGCGCGCCTTCGACGCCGCAGCTGCCGGTGTCGCCCGGCGAAGGTGTGACGCGCGGCGGATCGCTTCCGCCCGTCAAGCTGCAGTTCGAAAACCTGCCGGGCGTCAACTAAAGGCCGATAAAGGCCACGCTCTGCGACGGTGCGTCGGCTTGCCTCGGCGCGTGCCGCGTCTTAGGCTTTGTCCCATGCCGGCCGGGACCCGGCGGGAGAAGGGGGGCTTCGCCATGTTTTCCAGGATCGTTTCGTGTCTGACGCTGCTTCTTGCCATCGGTTTTGCCGGTCAATCGGCGGCCGAGGAGCGCTACCAGCCCTTTGCCGAGAACCGCGGCTGGACGATTGCCTATGACCGTCAGGACAAGGTCTGCATCGCCACGCCCAAGGGCGGGCAGGGCGGACTGTTCTTCATCCGCCCGAACGGCAGGGACGTGGTGGTGCTGATCGCCAGTGCCAAGCTCGGCTGGCTGACCCATGACCAGGACTATGACGTCGTCGTCCATACCGACCGGCGCAAATGGACCGGCACCATGCGGGCGAATGTCACCGACGGCTCGGGCGGGCTCTACCTCACCAATCCGGCCGCCGGCTTCATGTCGGCGCTGCGCGGTGCGGGGCGGCTGACGCTCAGTCTCGACAATGTCAGCTACGGACCGTTTTCGCTGTCGGGTTCCAATGACACCATCAAGCAGATCGCCGATTGTGCCAAGGCGCTCGACCGTGGCGATTTCGGCCCGACCGAAACGAAACAGACGAGTGAGGCCAAGGAGGTCGACATCTTCCCGGGCACCATGATCGACTGGAGCCGCGCCGATTTCGGCAAGACCTATCGCAGCGAGGACTGGACGATCACATTGAGTGGGGAGGATGGCGAGGACGGCACGGCGCTGGCCGTCGCCAAGGTTCGGCACAAGGACAAGGGCGAAACGACAGTGCGTCTGGAGACCGGGCCGGAGGATATGGGGCGCGGCCAGATCGGCATCTATCCGCTGCAATGGGCGGAGCCGGGCGTGGTGTTCTCGTCGTTTAGCGGCGGCGCCCATTGCTGTACCGCCGTGTCGCTCATCCATGCGACGGGCGATGCGGTCAAGGCGGTCGAGCTCGGGACCTTCGACGGTTTCGGCGTGGCCCCGATCGACCTTGATGAGGACGGTAATGTCGAGTTCGACCTGCGCGACGACCGTTTTCTCTACGCCTTTTCGAGCTATGCCGAGGCTTCGCCGCCGGTGAAGATCATGGCGCTGCGCGATGGCGAGCCGCGCGATGTGACCAGTGAGGATGCCTTCCGCCCGGTGATCGAGCGGCGACTGACCGCTGCGATGCGAAGCTGTTTCGAACAATCCGCGCCCGGCGTGTGCGCCGGTGCGCTCGGCAATGCGGCGCTGCTCGGCTATTTCTCGCCGGCGCTCGACCTGATGGCGCTGGAGGAGATCGACAAGCAGATGGAAGACTATCTGCTTGACTGCGACGACACCACCGCCTGCAAGGGACAGCCGCGGTTCAAGGACTTTGCCGATGCCGCCCGCTGGCGGCTCGCCAACTGGGGCTATCAGACGGAGGGCGAACTCGATGGCACGGTGATGGCCTTTGTCGGGGAACTGGCGAAGTTCAAGGATGGTTTCGCCCCGGTCGACGCCGCCTCGGAGAATGAATATTCCTGCGACATGGGACCGCTCACCTTCGAGCAGGATGCCGAGAAGGGCACGGCGCTGGTGCGCGGCTACGAATACGGCTGCAATTTCGGCGCAGCGGCACTCATGAAGGACAGCCTCGTCGTCGATCTCCTGTGTTCGGGCGAGGCCGATTTCTGGATCGACCGCCACGTCTACACCCGTGACGGGGACCAGCTCTTGTCCTTGTCGGCGACGGGGGCGCTCGATGTGGAGGGGGCAACACGCTTCAAGGCCTGTCCAGCCAAGCCGGCTGCGCAGCCATGAAAAAGGCGGCCCTCACGGCCGCCTTCGCCACTCGTTACGGGAGCCTTGGCTCAGACATAGGCGTAGCGCTCGCCGAACGGCGTATTCTCGTCGTAATTGGTGGAGCCGATCTTTTCGCTCTCGCCCGACAGCAGGGCGGGCTTTGCTTGTTCGGCGGTGGGCGTTTTCGCGGCGGTCTTGGCGGCGTTTTCGGAGGCTTCGATCTGCGACAGCTGGGCCTCAAGCTTGGCCAGTGATGCGCGAAGCTCGCTCAGCGAGTCGCTGATCTCGGACTTTTCTTCGTCGGTCTGTGCGCTCGCCAGTGCCTCCTCCTTCGAGGTGATCTGGCTTTCGAGCTTGGCTATCGACGTCTTCAGCGAAGCGCCGGAGGAGGAGGCCTGGTCGAGCGCGCTGGTGGCGGTCGAGGCGGAGGAGGAGACGGCGTTGACCATGATCTTTATCCTTGAAAAGGGCGTTTGTTCAAAAAGATGCGCCACGCGGTTGGATCGATGGGCAAAACGCGGGACGGAGCCTGAAAAAGAACGAGCATCGACGCAATCATTGTCGGCCCGGACAGGTTAGGCGGACGGCCTTAAGAAAACGTTGTTTTTGATAACTTTAAGCGTGCTGCCGTTGGCGTCGATCAGCGCTGCGCGGCGGCCTTGAGGCGGTCGAGCACATATAGGCGGGCGGCGGACGACAGGTTGGTGCGCGGGTCGCGTTTTTCGTCGATCTCGGCGACGAGGGCGGCGATCGCCATGCCGCGTTCCTCGGCGATCACAACGAGTTCGTTCCAGAAGGCTTCTTCCAACGAAAAGCTGGTGCGATGACCATGCAGGGTGATCGAATGCTTGCGGATCACGGCGCCTCCGACTTCAGAAAACGATTCAACGGCCTTGCAGGATGATTCCGCAAATGCCGGCAGGTGCTTGATCGACAACCGTTTTTCGGGTGAGTCGTCAGTCCTTGTCGGAGGGGGTGAGGCGGCCCTGGTCGAGGGTCTTTTCCGCCTTGGCGTTGAGCGCGGCGGTCAGGTTCTTTTCGGCCTTGGTTCGGCCGAAGGTCAGGCGGTTCTGTTCCGCCTGCCTTTCCTTTTCCGAGCGGGCCTTGACCTTGCGGAACTGGCGGAGATTGACGACGTCGGCGCTCATGTCTCTCATCCCGGCTGAAAGGGGGCGCCGCGCAAGGCGGCGCGGCGATCCTTCAAAGAGCTCAGTGCTTCTTGCGGAAGGCGTCGAGGGAGACGACCGAACCCGGCTTCTTTTCCTCGTCGCCGGCCTTCGGCTCGTCCTGTTCCTCGGCGCGTTCGACCGCAGCGACCGGATAGGCGGTGATCTCTGCGCCTTCCTCGTCCTCGTCGCTCAGCGGCACGTCGAATTCCAGCTCGAAATTGACCGAGGGGTCATAGAAGCCGCGGATGGCGTTGAACGGGATCACCAGCTTTTCCGGCGTGTCGGAGAAGGACAGGCCGATCTCGAACTGGCTGTCGGTGACCTTGAGGTCAGAACTGTGGTGCTGGATGACGATGGTCATCTGCTCGGCATATTTCGCCTTCAGGTGCTGCGAGATGCGCACGCCCGGCGCCCCGGTCAGGAAGGTGATGAAGAAGTGATGGTCACCCGGGAGACGGCCCGTGGCTGCGACTTCGGTCAACACCTTGCGGATGACGCCGCGCAGTGCGTCCTGAGCCAGAATGTCGTAGCGAATATGGTCGTTCCCCATAGATCCTGTCTTTCTCTTACTAGGCGTTTTCGCGCGGCTATATGCCACGACGCCGCATCCGGGGAAAGCCCCGTTCGTCGAGTCATGACGACGCATATTACATGATTTGAGACAGGCGCGGTAGGCAAAGGAGGGAGTAAGGTGAAGGCTTCTGTTGCCAGGTGCCTTCGGACCCCGCCTCAAGGGGCTAACCTAGAGGACTTGGTTCGGATTTCCCGCACCGCCATTAGGCAGCGAGAGCATAACCCTTAGCGTTGTTGTCGTTTGCAACTACACTTGTGACCCGATAACGGCGGTATCATGCCGAGCGAAAGTTCGATCTTTACACCCTTGTCGATCCTATTTCGCCCCCATCAAAAGCCGGTCATTCGGACCGACCGGTTTTTGGTGGAGGCGCCGGGTACCGCCCCCGGGTCCAATAGGTTTATTTCACCGACCGTTTATCGCCATAGCCGGAGCAAGCCCCGGCAAGAGTGATATAGGTTGTTCCCAGGCGGATGAAAAGGGGTGACGAGACGAAGTTTTCGTCAGCAGCGATTGACGAAGCCGACATAGTCGCGGCCGTTCTTCTGATAGTATTTCAGAATGAAGCCACGGGTGCGGCCGCCGTCCATCGGGATCTCGCAGCGCACGCCCCAGCGCGTGTCGGCGCAGGTATTGACGATGATGCACTGGCCGGGATTGACCTGGCCGACATACTGGCTCTTCAGGCTCTGCTCGCGGCGAATGTTCATCAGCCCGGTGATCCGCACCTTGACCGGATGTGGCCCGCGCGGCGCGACCGTGTCTTCCGGCGCGACGCAGCGGCCAGTGTCCTCGCGCAGATAGCAGGGATTGCCGCCATTGCCACGCGGGACCGGGGGAGATGCCGCCTTGCCGCCACCCGCGCGGCGCAGGATGACGAGCGAGCCATCGGCGAGCCGGCCGGTCATAATGCCGCGGGCGGGGGCAAAGCGGGCAATGGCGCGGCCGTCAATGCCGAAGAGCGCGAAGCCGTTGTGTTCCGGCGACCAGGTGGTCAGGAAAGCCAGCGGCCCCAGACACCGGATCGAGCGTGCGGCGAAGCGGCCGGCAAAGGCGTGACCCTGAAGCTCGATCTGGCACGGCCCGGTCGATCCGCCCGTCTCGACCGACCAGAGGCCGATCGCGGAAGGGCCGGCCGATGCCGGCGCCGTGGCAAGCGGCTGGCTTGCCGCGAAACACGCGGTCACCACGGCCAGGAACCATCGCTTGAACCTCATCGTCGGGTCTCCCTCTTGCCGGTCGGGCAGCGCCTTTCGCCTTTTGTTTTCGCCGGTTTGTCCACGAAAGACAATTGCCGGCGACGAATCGGCAAAATGTCGCTGCCGCCCTGACGTGCGGGCGCTTGACGGTGGCGGTGGTCCATCCCATTCTGCTCATCAAGCGGACGCGTATGAGACGCCCGCAGCCACAGCGAAAGGAAGAGGGCCATGACGGACTATCTTGCAGATGTGAAGCTTTACGACGCCAGCGCCGACGAGGCGGTGGTGAACAAGATCGTCCGGCATCTCGGGATTGCCCTTCGCAATCGCGATTCCTCGCTGGTGTCTGCCTCCGATCCGGAGGAACTGGCCCGCGTCAAGGAGAAGTGGTGCGGCAAGAAGCTTGGCGTCACCGGCGAGGCCGCCGACAAGGCGGTGGATGCCGCCTGCGTCGCGATGAAGGCCGACAAGACCAAGTCGCGCGTGACCTTCTACTATCTCGTCGCCAAGGAACTCGGCAAGCTCGGCGATCTCTGAGGCCGCCTTTCCGAGATACGCGCCGAGACACGAGCTTGGAAAACCGGCGGCGCCGCTTGGTTCCGCCGGCCGGGGGCGCTACATTGCCGGCGAACAGGAATCGGCGGCACGACCCATGAAGCAGTATCTCGACCTCTTGCGCCACGTGATGGACAACGGTTCCGACCGTGGCGACCGCACCGGAACCGGCACCCGCTCGGTCTTCGGCTACCAGATGCGCTTCGACCTGTCGCAGGGCTTTCCGGTCACGACGACCAAGAAGCTGCATCTGCGTTCGATCATCCACGAGCTCCTGTGGTTCCTGCGCGGCGACACCAATATCGCCTATCTGAAGGAAAACGGCGTCACGATCTGGGACGAATGGGCCGACGAGAACGGCGATCTCGGGCCCGTCTACGGCGCACAGTGGCGCTCCTGGCCGGACGGCAAGGGCGGTCAGATCGACCAGATCGCCAATCTCGTCGAGGGTATCCGCAAAAACCCGAACTCGCGCCGCCACATCGTCTCGGCCTGGAACCCGGCGGAAGTCGACGACATGGCGCTGCCGCCCTGTCACTGCCTGTTCCAGTTCTACGTCGCGGACGGAAAACTGTCGTGCCAGCTCTACCAGCGCTCGGCCGACATCTTCCTCGGCGTGCCGTTCAACATCGCCTCCTATGCGCTTTTGACGATGATGGTCGCGCAGGTGACGGATCTCGAGCCCGGCGACTTCGTCCACACCTTCGGCGACGCGCATCTCTACGCCAACCATTTCGAGCAGGCGCGGCTGCAGCTGTCGCGGACCCCGAAGCCGCTGCCGGTGATGCGCCTCAATCCGGAGGTGCGCGATCTCTTCGCCTTCCGCTTCGAGGATTTCAGCCTGGAAGGCTATGAGGCCGATCCGAGCATCAAGGCGCCGATCGCGGTCTGAAACACCGGGACAGACAGGAAAGACAGACCATGAGCGAGCCCCGCATCGTCATCGTCGTCGCCATGGCGGAAAATGGTGTGATCGGGCGCGACGGCGATATGCCGTGGAAGTTGTCGACCGACCTCAAACGGTTCAAGGCGCTGACCATGGGCAAGCCGCTGGTGATGGGGCGCAAGACCTTCGAATCGGTCGGTGGCAAGCCCTTGCCGGGGCGCCCGCATGTGATTGTCAGCCGCGGGCCGGCGATCGATGTGGCCGGTGTCGAGACGGCGTCGAGCCTGGAGGCGGGCCTCGAGCGCGCGCGTGCGATCGCTGAACAGGCGGGCGTTGACGAGATCTGCGTTGTCGGCGGCGGCGAGATCTACCGCCAGGCGCTGCCGCTCGCGGACGTCCTGCACGTGACCCATGTCGAGGCCGTCGTTGATGGGGACACCGTCTTTCCGGCGATCGATCCGGCGGTCTTCGAAAAGGTCGAGGAGCAGGCGGTTCCGGCGGGGGAAAAGGACAGCTTTGCCACCCGCTATGCCGTCTATCGCCGACGGCCTGCGGCATAACGCATTATTTCCCATAACTCTCGAAGAAGTTAAGTGCTTTCCGTTGAAAGCGCGGATAGCGATACCTATAACGGGAGTAACGTCCGCGAGGGGCCGGTTTCGGCCGCTCGCAGGCACCCGGGAGAGAATTTCAAGCAAAGAGGTATGAATGCCCTGGAGCAATCAGAACGGCGGCGGCCCATGGGGCGGCGGCGGCGGTAACAATCAGGGCCCTTGGGGGCAGGGACCGAACCGGCCGCGTGGCGGCGGCGGTGGCGGCAATACACCCCCCGATCTCGAAGACCTGATCCGGCGTGGCCAGGATCGCCTGAAGAACATCGTGCCCGGCGGCTTCAATGGCGGCGTCATCGTCGTGCTCGCACTGGTGCTGGCGGCCTTCTGGCTGGTCCAGGCAGTCTATACGGTGCAGCCGGACGAACGCGGCGTCGAGCTGCGCTTCGGCAAGCCGAAGGACGAAATCTCGATGCCGGGCCTGCACTTCCATCTGTGGCCGCTCGAAACCGTTGAAATCACCAAGGTGACCGAGCAGCAGCAGAATATCGGCGCCAAGGCCTCGTCGTCGTCGAGCGCCGGCCTGATGCTGTCGGGCGACCAGAACATCGTCAACGTGCAGTTCTCGGTGCTGTTTACCGTGAGCGACCCGAAGGCCTTCCTGTTCAACATCGAGGCGCCGCAGCTGACCCTGCAGCAGGTCGCCGAGAGCGCCATGCGCGAAGTGGTCGGCCGTCGTCCCGCCCAGGACATTTTCCGCGACGCCCGTCAGCAGATCGCTGCCGACGTGAAGTCGATCATCCAGGGCACGATGGACGCTTATGGTGCCGGCATTTCGATCAATGCGGTGGCGATCGAGGATGCGGCTCCGCCGCGCGAGGTCGCCGATGCCTTCGACGAAGTGCAGCGCGCCGAGCAGGACGAGGACCGCTTCGTCGAAGAAGCCAACAAGTACGCCAACCAGCAGCTGGGTCTGGCCCGCGGTCAGGCCGCCCAGATCCGCGAAGAGGCGGCCGCCTACAAGGACCGCGTCGTCAAGGAAGCCCAGGGTGAGGCGCAGCGCTTCGTCGACATCTACGCCGAATACAGCAAGGCGCCGGACGTGACCCGCAAGCGTCTTTATCTCGAAACCATGGAGCAGGTTCTGAAGAACTCGAACAAGGTCATCATCGACGAGAACCAGAGCGGTGTCGTGCCCTATCTGCCGCTCAATGAAATCGGCCGCATGGGCCAGACGCAGGGGGCCAATTGATCATGTCCAATCGTCTCGCCTATGTTCTGATCGGTCTGGCCGCAGTCCTGCTGCTGGTCTATTCCTCGGTCTTCGTCGTCAACGAGCGCCAGCAGGCGATCGTCGTGCGCTTCGGTCAGATCCAGGCCGTGCACAGCGAGCCGGGCCTGTACTTCAAGCTGCCCTTCGCCTTTGCCGATGCCGATCGCGTGCAGTATGTCGAGGATCAGGCGCTGCGCTTCGACCTCGACAATATCCGCGTCCAGGTTTCTGGCGGCAAGTTCTATGAAGTCGACGCCTTCGTCGTCTACAAGATCACCGATCCCCGCCGCTTCCGCGAAACCGTCTCGGGTGACCGGGAATCGGCGGAATCGCGCCTGCGCACCCGTCTCGACGCCTCGCTGCGTCGCGTCTACGGTCTGCGCGGCTTCGAGGCCGCACTGTCCGACGCCCGTTCGTCGATGATGCAGGAAGTGCGTGACGACCTTCGGGTCGATGCCGAATCGCTCGGCGTCACCATTTCCGACGTGCGCATCCGTCGCACCGACCTGACGCAGGAAGTCTCGCAGCAGACCTTCGAGCGCATGAAGGCCGAGCGTCTGGCCGAGGCCGAACTCATCCGTGCTCGCGGTAACGAAGAGGGCCAGCGCCGCCGCGCCATCGCCGACCGTCAGGTCGTCGAGCTGCAGGCGGAAGCCCGGCGCGATTCGGAAATCCTGCGCGGTCAGGGCGATGCCGAACGCAACCGGGTCTTTGCCGAAGCCTTCGGCCGCGACGAAGCCTTCTTCGAGTTCTACCGCTCGATGCGGGCCTATACCGGGGCGCTCAGCAATAGCGGCACGACCATGGTGCTGTCGCCGGATACGGAGTTCTTCCGCTATTTCAACGAGTCGCAAGGCTCGGCCGCCGCACCGGCTGCTCCGGCCGCACCCGCAGCACCGGCCGTCGGCAACTGACGATGGCCGTGGCGGATCTGCTCGCAGGTTTTGCCTTCTTTCTGATCATCGAGGGGCTGGTCTACGCACTGGCCCCTCGGTTTCTTGTGGAGATGGCGCGCCTCATCCCCTCCATCCCGCCCGAGCATCTGCGCCTCGCCGGCCTCATTTCCCTGACGCTCGGGGTCGGCCTCGTCTGGCTGGTGCGCGGCTGAGCGGGCTTCCGTTCCGGGGAAATTGATTTCCCCTTTCATCTTTCCGCCTTATGCTTTGGGCAAAAAAGACGCCTGTTCGCGAGAGGAAGACCGCATGACCCCGAAGACCGCCTCGTCCCGCACGCTCCTGTCCGCGCTCCTGATCGGGACGGCGCTTGCCTGCGGTCCGCTCGCCGGAATTGGTGAGGCTCGGGCGCAGGGGCCGGATTCGGTCGCCGACCTCGCGCAGGGCCTGCTCGGCGCGGTGGTCAACATTTCCACCTCGCAAAGCGTCAAGGAAGACGGTGACGGCCCGGTGCCGCAGGTGCCGGAGGGTTCGCCCTTCCAGGAACTTTTCGAGGACTTCTTCAAGAATCGCGGCAAGGACGGCGGCAACAACAAGGTCAATTCGCTGGGCTCTGGCTTCGTCATCGATCCGGCCGGCTTCGTCGTCACCAACAATCACGTGATCGAGGGTGCCGACGACATCGAGGTGATCTTCCCGGACGGTTCGAAGCTCAAGGCCAAGCTGGTCGGCACCGACACCAAGACCGATCTTTCGGTGCTGAAGGTCGAGCCGCCGGCGCCGCTGACCGCCGTCAAGTTCGGCGATTCGCGCAAGATGCGCATCGGCGACTGGGTGATGGCGATCGGCAATCCCTTCGGCCTCGGCGGCTCGGTGACCGTCGGCATCATCTCGGCGAGCGGGCGCAACATCAATGCCGGGCCTTACGACAATTTCATCCAGACGGACGCTGCCATCAACAAGGGCAATTCCGGCGGCCCGCTGTTCAACATGAACGGCGAGGTCATCGGCATCAACACGGCGATCATCTCGCCGAGCGGCGGCTCGATCGGCATCGGCTTTGCGGTGCCGACGGAACTTGCCGAAAACGTCATCAAGCAGCTGATCGAGTTCGGCGAGACGCGGCGCGGCTGGCTTGGCGTGCGCATCCAACCGGTGACCGACGAAGTGGCCGAAAGCCTGAAGCTTGGCAAGGCGCGCGGTGCGCTGGTGAGCGGGCTGGTCAAGGGCGGTCCGGTGGAGAACGGCCCGATCAGGGTCGGCGACGTCATCGTCGATTTCGACGGCAAGAGCGTCGACGACACCCGCGATCTGGTGCGCATTGTCGCTGAGAGCGCGGTCGGCGCCGAAGTCGACGTGAAGGTTCTGCGCGACGGCAAGGAGCAGACGCTGAAGGTCAAGCTCGGCCGGCTCGAGGACGACCAGAGCGAAGCCGCGGGAGCGGGCGCGCCGAACGAAGACGGGGTCGTGCCGGAGGATGACGGACAGAAAGGCGGCGAGGAGACAGCACCGGGCGAAGGCGGCGAGGAGCAGCAGTCGCCGGATGCGCCCGACGCGGAGCTGCCGGCCGTGGTCGGCGCGATCGGCCTGGAACTGGGGGCGCTCACCGAGGAGGCGCGCAAGACCTATTCGATCGCCGAGAGTGTCGAGGGCGTGGTCATCACCGCGGTGAAGCCGGGTTCGGCGGCCGCCGAGAAGGGGCTTGAGCCCGGCCAGGTGATCGTCGAGGTCGCCCAGGAATTCGTAGAGACGCCGCAGGATGTCGGCGAGACGCTGAGCACGCTGAAGAACGAGGGTCGTCGTAACGCCTATATGATGATCGCCGATGCGGAGGGCAATCTGCGCCACGTCGCCATTCCGCTGGAATAGAGGGACGGTATTGTCGACGCGACCGGCGATGCCGGTACCCGCGAATCCGTCTGCCGGTCAGGCGATCCGGCGAACCGGCCGGGGCTTGCCGGTCACGCCGAGGGAGCGGGCCATTTCGTCGGCGGGCACCGGGCGGCCGATCAGATAGCCCTGGATCTCGCCACAGCCGAGCCTGCGCAGGATGTCGTATTGTCCTTCCGTCTCGACGCCTTCGGCCGCGATCGACATGCCGAGGTCGTGGCCGAGCCGGATGACGGCATCGACAATGGCGCGGCTGTCGGCATTGGTCTCGATGTCCGAGATGAACGACTGGTCGATCTTGAGCTTGTCGAAACGGTACTTGCGCAAATAGCTCAGCGACGAATAGCCGGTGCCGAAATCGTCGAGGGCGATGCGCACGCCGAGCGCCTTGATGGCGACGAGCGTCGATTCCACCAGCGCGTCAGTCTTCAGCAGCAGCGATTCCGTGACCTCGAGCTCGAGGCGGGACGGCGGCAGGCCGCTGTCGCGCAGCGCCGCGGCGATGCCGGCATAGAGGCCCGAGCCCGCGAACTGGCGCGGCGAGAGATTGACGGCGATGCGCATGGGCGTCGGCCAGGCGGCGGCTGTCAGGCAGCCCTCACGAATGACCCAGGCGCCGATCTTGTCGATCAGGCCGATGTCTTCGGCGATCGGGACAAACTCCATCGGGCTGATCGCGCCAAGGGTCGGATGGTGCCAGCGCAGCAGAGCCTCGGCGCAGACGATCTGGCGGTCGCGGCTGTCGGCGAGCGGCTGGAAATGCAGCGACAGGGTTTCGTTGGCGATCGCTGCGCGCAGTTCCTGTTCGATCAGGTTGCGACGGCGCGCGGAGGCGTCCAACGATGTGTCGAAGGCATGGAAACGGTTGCGGCCATCCGCTTTCGCCCGGTACAGCGCAAGGTCGGCATGGCGCATCAGGCTGTCGGCATCGCGGCCGTGCTCGGGCGCTGAGGCGATCCCGATCGAGACGCCGATGCGGGCGGTGCCGGAGGCCAGCGGGAAGGGTTCCGACAGCGCCTTGACCAGCCGGTCGGCAAGCGCGGCCGCCGCACCGGGATCGCGGTTCGTTGTCTGGATGATGGCGAACTCGTCGCCACCGAGCCGGGCGAGCGTGTCGTTTTCGCCGCAGACCGTCTGCAGCACCCTGGCCACTTCCCTTAGGAGTTCATCGCCTGCGCCGTGACCGTGGGTGTCGTTGACCTGCTTGAAGCGGTCGAGATCGAGAAGCAGGATCGAGAAACCGTCGCCGGAACGTTCCAGCCGGTCGATGGCGCGCTTGAGTTCGTCATTGAGCAGGACGCGGTTGCCGACATCGGTAAGGCTGTCGTGATGGGCCATGTATTCGATCCGGCGGCGGGCCTCGCGGGCCTGGGTGACATCGCGTCCGACGCCACGATAGCCGGCAAAGCGCCCCTGTTCGTCGAATATGGCTTTGGCGCTCAGCGACCAGACGCCGGGTTCGCCGTTCTGCATGATGCAGACCCCGAAGTCGCGGAAGGAGGCATGGGCGTCGAGCTGCTGGCGCAGCGCATCGGTGCCGTTGACGTTCTGCAGCATGCGACAGAAGCCGCTGCTGCAGGGCAGCACCTCCCACAGCTTCCTGCCGAAGACGTCGGCCTCGGAACAGCGCAGCTGCTCGAAGAAGCGCGGCGAGGCGCGCCTGAGGACGAGCTCGCCATCGACGCCCCATAGCCAGTCGGCCGCGTTTTCCTCGAAGTCGTTGAGCAGCAGACCGATGACGTCACGCTGTTCGTCGGCGGCGATCAAGGCGCGCACCCTGACCGTCAGGCTTTCGCAAAGCGCCAGCGACGAGCGTACGATGATGGCCGCATAGATCAGGAACAGCGCAAACAGGCTGATGCCGATGGTTTCGGCGGCAACGCTGAGGGTCAGCAGCGCCCCCAGGCCCATCAACAGGCAGAAGGTGATGGCGGCGGGCGGGATGGTGGCAAGGGCAAAGCCGCCGCCGCCCATCATGCCGACGGTGACCGCAACGACCACCAGCCGCTGCCCATCGGTCGAATCCTGGTAGAACAGAAGCACGAGTGCCGCCCAGAGACCGCTCAACAGCACCGCATAGACAACGGCGCGGCGGGTGCCGCGCAGCGATGCCGTCTGGCGGGGCGGACGGTTGCGGTTGCGAAACCAGGTATAGCCGTTGATCAGTGCGATCAGCATGACCAGCGAGGCCCAGCTTGCGATCCAGAGGAAGCGGTCGCTGTTGGCAAAGGCGATCAGCGCGACGACGGCATTGGCGATGTTGGCTGCCATCATCCAGGGGGTGTTGCGCAGGACGGTCGCCAGACGCACGGCGCGGATGCGGCCCGCCTCGGCCTCGCTCTGCCCCGCTTCGCCAAGGCGCAGGAAGGCGTCTCCGGCGGAACGGATTTTCTCGGACAGGCTGACAAAGGGGCGCTCATTCATGGATATTAGAATAGACGCAGGAACTTAAAAGCTCGTGAAGCCAGCGCTTCCCGGGCTTGCCGGGGCAAAGCCGCGTGGGCAGATGATTAATGCCGTCTTACATGTGTGCCGAAACGGGGCGGCAGGGGGAGACGGCAGGACGGGCGGCCAGCAAGGGCTGGGAGCCAAGCAGGACCGCCTTGGCCGGTTGGCGCTGCGTGGTGCGGATGGCACCGTTCGGGCCGCTTACGCTTGAGGACGGCGGATGCGGTAAAGCACGTGGCGCTTGAGGTGCGGATGGCTGTCGGGCACGCGCGGATGGTCGAAGTCGCCGCCCGGATCGCGGCGCATGCCAAGCCTTTCCATGACCGCGATCGAGCGGTGGTTGGCTTCAACCGCAAAGGCAACGATCTCGCTCAAGCCCTTGTCGCGGAATCCGAATTCGATGAGGGCGCTCGCGGCCTCGGTGACATAGCCATGGCCCCAGAAGCGGGTGGCGAGGCGCCAGCCGATCTCCACGGTATCGCCGGGCAGAAGCGGCGCGAGATTGGCCCTGGACAGGCCGCAGAAGCCGATCGGTTCGGCTAGATCCTTGGCTTCCACGGCATAGAAGCCGAGCCCGGTTTCGGCGACCATCGCGCTCAGGCGCTCAAGCATGGCGTCGGCTTCCGCATGGGTGCGGCGGAAGGGGAAGAACTCCATGACCTTCGGATCACGGTTGATCTCGCGAAACAGGTCACGGTCGTCAGCGCGCCAGTTGCGCAGACGAAGCCGTGGCGTTTCGAGGATCACGGTCATGGCGGGCTTCCTGGCGATCCTGTGCTGCTGTTCCCGGCGCGCTTACGGGGTGACGAAATCGGTCTTGCGATAGCCCTGAAGATAGAGAAGCGCGGTCAGATCGCCATGGTCGATGCGGATCTTTGCCTGGGCGGCGACCGAGGGCTTGGCATGGAGCGCGACGCCTGAGCCGGCAAGCTCCAGCATGCCGAGGTCGTTGGCGCCATCGCCGACCGCGATCGCCTCATGGGTGTCGATGCCGAGGCGGGCGGAAATGTCGAGGAGCGCATCGACCTTGGCCTGCTTGCCGAGGATCGGCTCGGCCACTTCCCCGGTCAGCATGCCATCCTGTTCCAGGAGAATGTTGGCGCGGTTCTCGTGGAAGCCGAGGCGGGACGAGATCGGGCCGGTGAAGACGGTAAAGCCGCCGGAGACGAGCGCGGTGTAGTGGCCCCTGGCCTTCATCGTGGCGATCAGTTCCGGGCCGCCGGGGGTGAGCGTGATGCGCTTTTCGATCACTTCGTCGACGACGGCGATCGGCAGGCCCTTGAGGAGCGCAACGCGTTCCCTCAGCGCCGGCTCGAAGGCGATCTCGCCGTTCATGGCGCGGGCGGTGATGGCGGCGACCTTTTCCTTCAAGCCCACTTCGGCAGCGAGCTCGTCGATGCATTCCTGGCCGATCATGGTCGAGTCCATGTCGGCGATCAGGAACTTCTTGCGCCGCGTGTCGGCATCCTGAACGGCCACATCGATCTTGCGGTCGCCGATCAGCGCGCGCAGCTGCGCGTCCGCAGCCTTGTCGTCGGTGCCGTCGCGCAGCACGATGTCACAGGCGATGCCGTCGGCGAGCCAGTAGAGGCCGGAGGCGTTCAGGCTTTCGGCGGCGCGCTCGGCAAGCGCCGGCTCAAGGATCGGATTTGACGGATTGGCGAGAAGCGTGGCAACGAAGGCCATGATGGAAAATCCTGAAAACGACATCGACGCGATCCTGATAACCGGGCCGACTGCCAGCGGCAAGTCCGCGCTGGCGCTGGAACTAGCAAAGCGGCACGGTGGCGAGGTGATCAATGCCGACAGCATGCAGGTTTACGACACGCTGAGGGTGCTGAGCGCGCGCCCGTCCGAGGCGGAGATGGAGGGCGTGCCGCATCATCTCTACGGCCATGTGCCGGCGGCGGCGGCTTACTCCACCGGCGACTGGCTGCGCGAGGCAACCGGCGTGGTCGCGGATCTGCGGGCGCGGGGCGTACTTCCGGTCTTCGTCGGCGGCACCGGGCTCTATTTCAAGGCGCTGACCGGCGGCCTCGACGACATGCCCGCCATTCCCGACGAGATCCGGGCGGGCCTGCGGGCCCGGCTCGTGGCGGAAGGACCGGAGGGGCTTCATGGCGAGCTTCAACGCCGCGATCCGGCGACGGCCGAACGACTGGGGCGCCAGGATGGGCAGCGGATCGTGCGGGCGCTCGAGGTGCTTGCGGCGACCGGGCGATCGATTTCGACGTTCCAGGGACGCGGCGGGCCGATCGTGGTCGATCCCGCCCGGGCGATGAAGATCGTCAAGCTGCCCGAGCGGTCGCTGCTGCACCGGCGGATCAACCGGCGCTTCGAAGCCATGTTCGACGAGGGCGCGGTGGCCGAAGTCGAGGCGCTGCTGAAGCTCGGGCTTTCCCCCGACATGCCGGCGATGAAGGCGATCGGCGTTTCCCAGATCGCCGCCCTGCTGCGCGGCGAGATGACGCCGCAGGCCGTGATCGAGACGGCATCGGCCGCCACAAGACAATATGCCAAGCGGCAGATGACCTGGTTCCGCAACCAAATGGACGAAAGCTGGGAAAGGCTCTGCTGAGGCGACGCGCTTCGTCGGCGGCCTGCCCTCGTGCACGGATGTTCCGGTCGGATAAAGATCCGCTGGTCCTCTCGGCCTCAAGCGCTCGGCGAGCGGCGGCGCATCCCAGCGATCCGCCCCCGCACTTCGAGGGGCGCTGGCGCGCCTGCCTCAGGGTGAGGGCTGTCGTTGCGGGGTTGGCCGAGCGCGCCCACACGCTGAGGGTCGGTCAGAGCCTCGGTTGGTCGGCTGACGGGTTATCGCCTCAGTCCTTGCGGTAGAGGCTCGACAGCGGCTTTTTCAGGATGCTTTCGCGCAAGGACGACCCGGCTTCGCGGCGGATCGGAGGAGCGGGTTCGGGGCGGTCCTGGGGGGGCGGGCTGTAACTGCGCGCGGCGTAGGGATCACGAACCGGCTCCGGCGTGTCGTCGAAACGTCGGCTGTATCGCGGCGGCTCGTCAGCCGCCGGGGTGCGCGGCAGCATGTCCGGGCGATAGGGCTCGATCGGAGGTGCGTCCTGACGAAGGGGCGGGCGGTCGAAATCGGAGGCCGGTTGCCGGAGCAGCGGGGCAGCGGCCGGCTGCGACGGGGAAGCGGAATGCCGGGCGGCGCCCGCCGACGGCAGAGGCACGGCTGCCGGGTAGGGTGGCGAGGCCTGGTGGTCGGCAGCGGCGGTCCGATGCGGTGGTGGCGTCAGCAGCGCCTGACGGATTTCCTCGAAGGTCGCGTCATGGCTGAGATTGGGAACGGTCTCGTATGCCGGTCCACCGGCGTCGATGGCCTGGTCCTCGTCCTCGTCGATGCCGTCGGGAAGCATTGCCGCGTCGAAACTCTGCTGGAAGGCGGAAATGTCCGGGCCGGCGATGGCGCGCATGCGGCTGACGATGGTGCGCAGATCGACCGTGTCGGGGCTGTCGTCCGACACCTTGGCGGTGACGCCGTTCGCCTTGGGCAGATGCTGGGAATCGACGCGCGAGAAGCGCATGCGCATCGGTACGGCGATCGCCTCGCCAAAGGCGATTGCCTCGCCATTGCCGATCGACGAGATGAAGCTGGTGGTCGAGATCGACGAGTCGGGAATGGCCGAGCGGATGATTTCCTGGTCGCGGTCGTTGGACAGCCGCATGGCAAACAGCGTCGAGCACTGCGACAGGATGGTCTGGTCGAGTTCGCCCGGGCGCTGGGTGATGATGCCGAGCGAGACGCCGTATTTGCGGCCCTCCTTGGCGATGCGGGCGATCGCCTGGCGCGTCGGGAAGAAGCCGAGATTGGGATCGGCCGGGACGTAGCGGTGGGCTTCCTCGCACACGACCAGCATGTGGATGGCCCCGTTCGACCACAGCGCCAGCTCAAACGCCATGCGGCAGAGCACGGAGGCGACGGAATTGACGACTTCCGAGGGAATGCCGGCGAGCTGGAAGGTCGAGATCGGCCGATCTTCGCCGGGAATCCGGAAGATGTGGGCGATCGTCTCCATGATCGTGTCGCTGATCGTGTTGTTGGAGAACATGAAGTGGTAGCGCGGGTCGTTGATCGCCGCCATGATGCGCATCTTCAGCGACCGGAGGGTGGGCTTTTCGCCGCGGCCCTCCAACCGGCCGATGCGCTCGTCGATCAGCGCCAGGAGATCGGCGATGCGATAGGGGACCGGCGTGTCGGCGGTGATCGAGCTCTTGTCGCTGGAGCGGCGCATGAGCGCGCTCTCATTGCCGCGGAAGGCGCGCTTGGCCTCCGGCATCAGGTCGCGCAGGATATCGACCTCGTCGGGGATCGGCGGACGGCCGCGGAACAGCACTTCGGCGAATTCTTCAAGCTTCATCAGCCAGAAGGGCAGGTCCAGCGTATCGGTGTCGATGACGACGGCGTGCTCGGGAAAGGCGGCGGCGAATTCGTTGTGCGGGTCGAGGATTAGCACGCGCAGCTTCGGATCGCTCTCGATCGCCTTGCGCAGCAGAAGCGAGACGGCGGTCGACTTGCCGACGCCGGTCGAGCCGACGACGGCGAAATGCTTGGACAGCATGGAGGGCACGTGGATCGTGGCGTCGATGCTCTCGTCCTGGGTGAGCTTGCCGATGACGGCGGTGTCGCCCTTGCGGGTGTCGTAGATGCGCAGGAGGTCGGCGGCGCGGATGCGGTGGGCAATGGCGCCGAGATAGGGATAGCGCGAAATGCCGGTCGAGAAGCGCTCGCCCTCGTCGTCGACATGGACTTCGCCGAGCAGCTCGACCTCGATCAGGAAGGTATTGTCCTCGCCTTCGCCCCAGTCCTTCTTGCCGGTCTGCATGGAATAGGCGAGCGCCACGACGCGGTTCTTGCCCACCGTGATCGAAATCAGCCGGCCGACGGACCAGAGCTCGGTCAGGTCGGTGCCGCCGTTTTCGGCGATCGCGGCGATCGTCGCGCGCGAGCCGTTGCACGCGACGACCCGGCCGAGGAAGCGGTTTCCCCGGGCCATCGGGTCACGGCGATCCTGCTCGCCGGCCTTGGCGGAGATCTCGAGGTCGTTGTTGCGCAATATGAGCTCCCTTGTCAGGGACGACACTAGCGCCACAGGCTTTAACAGGACGTATAAGAAGTCTGCGATATTTGCTCAACGCCTGGGCAGCAAAGCCCGGCCGAAAGCCTGTTTTTGCGGCGCGGCGCGTTGACGGGTGGCACATTTGTGTCTATCACTTCTTCCCATGAACATTTCGCAGAAGCTTATCGTGGTGGGAAAGCGCATGGGCAGGGTGGTGTAACCACCCGGCGACAGCCACCCATGCGCTAGACAAGAGGTCCCTCAAGGGGCCTTTTTTTATGGCCGAAACCGGGGTAGCACCCCAATCAAGACAATCCAGCAAGACAGAATGAGACGGGAAGAGGCATGACGGGCAAAGACAATCAGATGACGGGCGCCGAGATCGTCCTGCAGGCACTGAAGGACAACGGGGTTCAGCACATTTTCGGTTATCCCGGCGGTGCCGTGTTGCCGATCTATGACGAGATTTTCCAGCAGGACGAGATCCAGCACATCCTCGTGCGCCACGAGCAGGGCGCCGGCCATGCGGCCGAAGGCTATGCGCGCTCGACCGGCAAGGTCGGTGTCATGCTGGTGACCTCCGGGCCGGGCGCCACCAATGCGGTGACGCCGCTGCAGGACGCGCTGATGGACTCGATCCCGCTCGTGTGCATTTCCGGCCAGGTCCCGACCTCGCTGATCGGTTCCGACGCCTTCCAGGAATGCGACACCGTCGGCATTACCCGCCCGTGCACCAAGCACAACTGGCTGGTCAAGGACGTCAACGATCTCGCCCGCATCATCCATGAGGCCTTCCGCATCGCCCAGTCCGGTCGCCCGGGCCCGGTTCTCGTCGACGTTCCGAAGGACGTGCAGTTTGCCACCGGCACCTATACGCCGCCGTCCAACCACGTCATCCAGAAGAGCTACCAGCCGAAGGTCCAGGGCGACATCAACGCCATCGGTGCGGCCGTCGAGCTGATGGCCAATGCCCGTCGGCCGATCATCTATTCGGGTGGCGGCGTCGTCAATTCTGGTCCGGAAGCCTCCAGGCTGCTGCGCGAGCTGGTCGAGCTCACCGATTTCCCGATCACCTCGACGCTGATGGGGCTCGGCGCCTATCCGGCTTCGGGCAAGAACTGGCTCGGCATGCTGGGCATGCACGGTTCCTACGAGGCCAACATGGCGATGCATGACTGCGACGTCATGGTCTGCATCGGCGCCCGCTTCGACGACCGCATCACCGGGCGGCTGAACGCGTTCTCGCCGAACTCGAAGAAGATCCACATCGATATCGACCCCTCGTCGATCAACAAGAACGTCCGCGTCGACGTGCCGATCGCCGGCGATGTCGGCCGGGTGCTCGAAGACATGGTCCGCCTGTGGCGGGCGCTGCCGAAGAAGCCGGCCGCCGAGCAGACGGCCGAGTGGAAGAGAAGCGTCGAGCAGTGGCGTGCGCGCAAGTCCTTCGCCTATACCCCGTCGAAGGATGTCATCATGCCGCAATATGCGATCGAGCGTCTGTCGGCGCTGACGCAGGACCGCGACACCTACATCACCACCGAAGTCGGTCAGCACCAGATGTGGGCAGCGCAGTATTTCGGCTTCGAGCAGCCGAACCGCTGGATGACCTCGGGCGGCCTCGGCACCATGGGCTACGGCTTCCCGGCCGCAATCGGCGTGCAGATCGCCCATCCGGAGAGCCTGGTCATCGACATTGCCGGCGATGCCTCGATCCAGATGTGCATCCAGGAAATGTCCTGCGCCGTGCAGTATGAGGCGCCGGTCAAGATCTTCATCCTCAACAACCAGTACATGGGCATGGTGCGCCAGTGGCAGCAGCTGCTGCATGGCAACCGCCTGTCGCACTCCTATACCGAGGCGCTGCCGGACTTCGTCAAGCTCGCCGACGCCTATGGGGCGGTCGGTCTGCGCTGCGAGCGGCCGGAAGATCTCGACGACGCCATCCTGGAGATGATCAACGTCAAGAAGCCGGTGATCTTCGACTGCCGCGTCGCCAACCTGACCAATTGCTTCCCGATGATCCCCTCGGGCAAGGCGCACAATGAAATGCTGCTGCCGGATGAGGCCACGGACGAGGCGGTCGCCACCGCCATCGACGCCAAGGGCCGCCAGCTGGTTTGATGACAGGATTAGGAAAAGACACATGAACGCACATCAGCAGCCCACCGGTTCGGCCTACTTCATCGCGAAGGAAACGGCCGCAGTCGAAAGCCATACGCTATCGGTTCTCGTCGATAACGAACCGGGCGTGCTCGCCCGCGTGATCGGCCTGTTCTCCGGCCGCGGCTACAACATCGAAAGCCTCACCGTCTCGGAGACCGAGCATGAGGCGCATCTGTCGCGCATCACCATCGTGACTCGCGGCACGCCGAGCGTGCTCGAGCAGATCAAGGCGCAGCTCGAGCGCATCGTTCCGGTCCATCGCGTGGTGGATCTGACGGTGCGCGCCCGCGATCTCGGCCAGGAACGGCCGGTGGAGCGGGAAGTGGCGCTGGTCAAGGTTGCCGGTACCGGCGAGACCCGCGCCGAGACGCTTCGGCTCGCCGACGCCTTCCAGGCCAAGGTCATCGATGCGACGGTGGAGCACTTCATCTTCGAGATCACCGGCAAGTCGTCGAAGATCGACCAGTTCGTGGCGATCATGAAGCCGCTCGGCCTTAACGAGATCTGCCGCACCGGCATCGCCGCCATGAACCGCGGCCCGCAGGGCATGTGATCGGCCGCAGGGATCGAACGTGACGAGAACGGGCGCCTTGGGTGCCCGTTTCTGTTTTCGTAGAGCTTATGTCGTCTGCCGCTGGCAGTTTCCGCCGTCGATCTTGCCGGGCAAGCCGTGTCCGTTCGTCTTCTCCCCATCGGGGAGAAGGTGGCGCGTAGCGCCGGATGAGGGGGCTTTGACTGCGTGGATGGTGGCTTCGCCCCCCTCATCGCCTCGCATCCGCTCGGCACTTCTCCCCGATGGGGAGAAGTGGGCGTTGCAGGACGGGCGCTTTCGCGCCCGTTTGCGTTCGTTGCTCCAGCGATGCATGGATACCAGCGGGACGGCTGTCCGCTAGAACATTGACATTTGGGCCGGTGCCGGCTTGGCTTTTGCCTCGCCCGTTTCAGCCTCGGCATTCTCCGTTTCGATCTCTGCAGTCTTGCGGGGTATCGTCTTGGTGGTGTCGGCGGCTCTGGCAGGCTTTGTCTTCGCTGAAGGCGGCGTTTCCGAACCGGCCGCGCCAAGCTCCTCGACGAAACCGATAAGCACCTTGTCCAGCATATCGCGCACGAGCGCATAATGCACATACTGGCCGCGCTTTTCGCGGCTGACCAGTCCTGCGGTTTCGAGGATCGAAAGGTGCTGTGAGACGGAGGGCTTGGCCATGTCGAAGCGCGACGAGATCTCGCCGGCCGTCAGGCTGGAGGCGGAGAGATATTTCAGCATGGCGCGGCGCGGCGGTGCCGACAGCGCATGGAAGACCTGCTGAACGCGCCGTTCGTCGAGGCCGGACGACGGCTTTTTCCTCTGCTTTTTCAAGGCCGCAGCCTCCTTCGACACCATAAAACCGACTGGGATTTCTTTAGGGAGGGAAATTCGTCATTGTCCAGAGGCGATAGGCCGGATTTCCCCAATTGTCTTATTGGGGAATTAGCTCCTTCCCTAATTATCTCCAGCTCTGGCGATGGCGCGCAGCGTGCCCGAACACGGTCTCGGGCAGGAAAGGCGCCAAGGGGGCGGATGCGCCTTGCCGACGATGGGACCGATGCCGTCAGAGCATTGCCAGCGGCGTCTTCTCGGCCGGCGGCGGGAAGGTGGCGTCGAGGGCTGCCCAGTCCTCGTCGGAAATGTCGAGGTCGACGGCGTCGCGGTTTTCCCGCACGCGGCGAAGGCTGGCGCTTTTCGGGATGGCGACCACGCCCTCGCGCTCCAGGAGGAAGGCCAGCGCCACCTGCGCCGGGGTGGCCTGATAGACCTTGGCGAGGCGGATCAGCTCGGGGTGATGGATGAGGCGGCCCTGCTCGATCGGCGAATACGCCATGACCGGGACGCCGTGGGCCTGGCACCAGGGCAAGAGATCATGCTCGATGCCGCGGCGCGACAGGTTGTAGAGCACCTGGTTGACGGCGCAGTTCGAACCGCCGGGCAGGGCGAAGAGTTCCTCCATGTCGTCCGTGTCGAAGTTGGAGACGCCCCAGGCGCCGATCTTGCCGGCGGCCTTCAGTTCCTCGAAGGCGGCGACGGTGTCTGCGAGCGGATGTTCGCCACGCCAATGCAGCAGGTAAAGGTCAAGCCGGTCGGTGCCGAGCCGCTTGAGGCTCGCCTCGCAGGCGGCGACGGTGCCGGTGCGGCTGGCGTTCCACGGATAGACCTTGCTGACGAGGAAGACTTCGTCGCGGCGGTCCTCGAGCGCCTGGCCGACGATGCGTTCGGCGCCGCCCTCGCCATACATTTCCGCCGTGTCGATCAGCGTCATGCCAAGGTCGAGCCCGAGCCGCAGGCTGTCGATCTCGTCGCGGGCGCGGGCCTTGTTCTCGCCCATCTGCCATGTGCCAAGGCCAAGCGCCGGGATCTCCAGGCCGGAGGGCAGGGTGACGGTGGGGATCGGGTCGTGCATCGCGGCTCCTTGTCATCTTGTCGTCATGAAGCTTAGCCGAGCGGGCGGCGCTTTCAATGCTTGGCCGATTGCCATGGTGACAAATCCGCTGTGGCGGGCGAAGGGCGGCCCGATTATCGTGCCCGCACATTCCTCAAGGAGAGCCAAAATTGGATACGGCGACGCTGACCGCGCTTGTGACCTTCGCCTTTGCGACCTCGATCACCCCGGGGCCGAACAACATGATGCTGTTTGCCTCGGGGGTGAATTTCGGCTTTCGCCGGACCATTCCGCACATGTTCGGCATCGGCGTCGGTTTCCTGTCGCTACTGATCGGTGTCGGGCTGGGGCTCGGGGCGGTGCTCGCGACCGTGCCGCTGCTCTATACGGCGCTGAAGATCGCCGGCGGTCTCTATCTGCTCTACATCGCCTGGAAGATCGGTGCGTCGCGGACGCTGGGCGAGGGCCGCACCAGCGGCCGTCCGATGACCTTTCTCGGCGCCGCCGCCTTCCAGTGGGTCAACCCCAAGGCCTGGGTCATGGCGGTGACCGCGATGGCCGTCTATGTCGACGAACAGAGCTATCTGGCGAGCGTCATCACCGTCGGCCTGGTCTTCGCCGCCGTCAACCTGCCGAGCGTGTCGACCTGGGCCGGCTTCGGCTCGGTGCTGCGCGAATGGCTGTCGGTGCCGGCGCGTCTGAAATGGTTCAACATCACCATGGCGGTGCTGCTGGTCGTCAGCCTCTGGCCGATGCTGCGCTGACGGCCTGATCCCGAGCCTGAGCCCCGAGGCCCTGAACCCTGAGGCTTCGGGAAAGACCGCGGTGCTGCCCCGGAACCATCCGCCCGCTCCTCGGCTTGCGTCGTCGCTCGCCATCTCGCACAGGTTGCGTTTGCCCGGCTTTGCAGTATCGTGCAGGTGGATGCGGCAGATCCACGGGCGGGGGGCGCAATGGTGGGCGAAACGATTGATCCGACAGGTGCGAAGGATCCGGGACACCGGGAGGCGGCGCCGCTGCCGCCGGTGCCGCTGAAGGGAAGCCGGCGGCTGGAGTATTGGCTCGGCATCTACCTGCTTCTCCTTCCCGTCCTGCTGACGGTTCTGCTGGTGGCGATCTGGCCGAGCCCGTTTACGCCGGCGGGCAAGTCGGCGGCGGAACTGCGCTCGCTGTGGAATTTCACCGACCAGGTCGAGGTTAGGCTTCTCGCCATCGTGCTGGTGGCCGGCGCGCTCGCAGTGCGGTGACGGCGGCGCGCTCCTATGCCAATTTCCACGGGCTCGGCCGCTATGACGCGCGCTGGACCTGGTGGTACCTGATGAAGGTGCCGATCGGCATGGGGCTGGCGCTGTTCCTTTATCTCGTGGTGCGCGGCGGCCTGTTCACCGCCTCGCTCGCCGAGAGCAGCGCCGTGCTGGAAACGGCAAACCCCTTCGGCTTTGCCGCACTCGGGGCGCTGGCGGGCATGTTCGCCAAGGAAGCCTCCGACAAGCTCGAGGAGATCTTCCAGTCGGTGTTCCGCACCGAGCAGAAGCCCGCAGCCTCGGCCGGCCCGAAGATCGACAGGCTGGAGCCGAGCCGCAAGACGCTGAACGACCCCGACCGGACGCTGACGGTTTTCGGCAAGGGCTTCGACGCCGGCTCTGTCGTCCGGGCCGGCGGCAAGGAGCGGGCGAGTGAGTTCAAGACGGCAGGCCTGCTCGTCGTGACGCTTCTGCCCGAGGACCTGGCGCGGGCCGGAGACCTGCCGGTGACGGTGGCGGACGGTGCCGCGGGCGTCTCGCCGGAAGTCATGCTGACCGTCTCGGCCTGAGGAGCGGTGCGTCCGGGCGACGCTGTTGATCCGGTGCCCCGAGAGCGGCGCGGCAGGGGCGATATGTAGGCGGTGATGCGGCCGCGGGCGGTGCGGTCGCGGGCGGTGACGGTACCGGGTGAGGCGGCGGCCCCGTGGGGTGCCGTCGGTCCGTCAGCTGTCGAACTGCTTGTAGCAGGCGTCGGCGATTGCCTGCAGCGTCTCGCGCGAGACCTCGCCGGTGACCGCATAGCCGATTGCGCCATCGATCCAGTAGAAGGTCTCGACCGGGCCCTCGCTCATGTAGCGGAAGCTGGTCGTGCGGTTGTCGTCGTTGCGGCCGATCAGAACGGTGATGCGTTCGCCGCCGTTGTCCTCATACATCAGCATCGCGCCGGCTTGACCGCCGACCGGCACGAGCCGGCCGCCGACCAGACGGTAGCCGAGGCGCGAGAGGTCGGGAATGGCAAGCGGATGATCGAGCCGCTTGCCGAGCCAGGCGGCGAGATGGTCCTCTTCGTCGGCGCCGACTTCGACGGGATGGCGCACGTCGCTGGCATAGACGAGGAAGGCGGAATGCGCCTGCTGCGGCAGGGTGTCGGCGGAGGCCAAAAGTGGGGCGGGACGATCGCGCAGCAAAGGCGGCAGCGCCTGGCCGATGACGAGGCCGGCGCCGAGCAAGGCGACCGCGGCCGCCCATTGCCGAAAAGGCGGGAGCCTGAGCCTGGGGGCGGTGCGGGCCTTCGCCCTCGACAGGAGGTCGCGATCGTCGGCTCCCGGGCGGGCCTCGCCGGAGAAGAGCGCGCGAATGCCTTCGTTTTGCGCCCGCCAGTCGGCGACCTTGGCGGCCGCTTCGGGGTCTGTGGCGAGATAGGCCTCGACCGCGTCGCTGCGGGCCGGATCGAGCAGTCCGTCGACATAGGCGTGAAGGTCGGTCTCATCGATGGGGCCGGATGCGGGCATTATCGGGGTCTCCGAAGCGTAACGATATTCTGTTCGGCGAGCACCAGGCGCAGGCGCTCGCGGGCGCGCGACAGCCGCGACATGACGGTGCCGAGCGGGATGCCGAGCATGTCGGCCACTTCCTGATAGGCATAGCCTTCGACCACGACGAGCATCAGCACGGCGCGGTATTCCGGGAGAAGGCCGTCGAGGGCGGCCCTCAGGCGATCGCGCTCGAGCGGGTCGCTGGCGGATGGGGCCACTGCGACATGCTCGGCCTCGTCGATGTCGACGGCGGCGAAGCGGCGGCGGCTGCGGCCGCGATTGCGGTGGAGATTGGTCATGATGGTGTAGACCCAGGCTTTCAGGCTGCCACCGCGCCAGCTGGCGCGCTTGGAGAGCGCGGTCTCGATGCTGTCCTGCAACAGGTCGTCGCCTTCGGCGGCCGAGCGGGTGAGGCTGCGCGAATAGCGGCGCAGCCCCGGCAGCAGCGTCAGCATGTCCCGCTCGAAAACGCCGGTGCCGGGGGCGGTATCCCCCGGCAGGGTGCTTTCCTGATCAGGGCCTTGCGGCATCCCAGACACCTTTCACGCCGTCGCCTGTCGCGTCGCCTTCCTTCATGTCCTTGACCCAGAAGTACAGGGGCATGCCGTCCTTGGCCCATTGCTGGGCGCCGTCCTTGCGGGTCACGAGCGAGTATGCACCGTCCGCCTTGGCACCGGAAGCGGCGATGAAGGGCGGCCAGTTGCTGGCGCAGGCGTCATAGCAGTTGGAGACGCCGTCCTTGTCGTTTTTGAAGGTGTAGAGCGTCATGCCGTTGTCGGCGGCGACGACCTCGCCCTTGTCGGTCTTGACGGTCTTGACCGGTGCCTGGGCAAAGGCCGGGCCGGCGAGCGCTGCGAGCGCCAGGGTAAGCAGCAGGGGCTTTTTCATCGATGTCTTCTCCGAGGAGGGTTGCGGCAGGCGCCGTCATGGGCTTGCCTGTGCGTTAGACATCGCAAGGGGCGGTTTTATTCCCGCCCGACATAGATTTTTTCCAAGTGCCGCGACTTTCACGGCCAGGGGTAGGAGGCCGTGGCAATTCCGGCGGATGACAGCGCCTTCACGACTTCGCGACGGTAGACGACCACATCCTCGACCGGCTGCGTGCGCAGCGCATCGACCTCCTCTGTGGTGAAGGGTTTGAAGTCGGCGGGCACGGAGCCGCCGCCGAAGGTCTGCATGACATAATTCATCACCGCGGCGATCTCGGCATTGGTCAGGCTGGAATTGATAACTCCGGGCACGTGCATGAGATAGGCGCGGCCGTCTTCGGTGCGCGAGAAGGCGCCGACATAGCCGCGGAAATCCGGAATGCCGCCGACCTCGCTGCCCGCACCTTCGAGGCCATGGCAGCCGGTGCAGCGCAGGATGTAGTTGGCCCGGGCCGACAGCTGCTCTCCAGACTCAGCGCTGGCAGCCGGCGCGGCGACGGCAAGGCCAAGGAGCAGCGGGGCGAGGGCGAGGAGCGAGAGGCGCTGTGTCATGGCGTTGATCCCTTGCGGAGCTTGCGCAGGTCGGCATGCGAGGGCTTGGCCTGACGTGCCGTTTCGATACGGGCTGCGTCCAGAACAAGGCCTGTCGCATTGACGGTCGAGAGGATATAGGTGCCGATCGCCGCCAGCTCCGCGTCGGTGAGCGACGCATGCGAGGGCATGATCAGTCCGGCATAGACCTGCCCGCCGGCGGTGATCGTGCCGGACAGGCCGGAGATCATCACCCCCGCGACATAGTCCGGAGCCCTGGCACCGAGCCGCTGCCAGAGCGCCGGGTCGTTGAGCGGCGGGGCGATGCCGGGATTGCCGATGCCGCCCGACTGGTGGCAGGCGGAACAGGAGGCCTCGAACAGGGCGGCACCGTCTTCTGCGAGGGTCGCTGCCGGCGAGCCGAGGCCCGCCAGCAGGAGGATTGCGGCCGTCAGTCTCATTCGGCGAGACCGACCAGGGCGGCGACGGTGCAGTGGTAGCCCTGAGAGGTGTTGGCCATGCACCAGTTGATGTCGTTGTGCAGGCCCATGCGATAGCCGGGACGCTCGCGCTCATTGGTGTTGCAGAAGGGGCTGTTGTCGCAGATCGCCTTGCCGCAGCAGTCGTTGTAGGAGACGAGATAGTCCTTGCCGTCCATCGGATTGGTGCAGGTGCCGACCCAGGAGACCTTGGAGATTTCCGAGCCCGGCGGGCACTGGGTAAGCGAACCGCCGCAGGAATTGCAGAGGTTGCCGTCGAGCGCGCAGTAGCGCCAGTATTCGCAGGTGGAGGCGTCGCCGTCTTCCGCCGCCCAGGCGGTCGCCTGGCCGAAGGTGCGGTCAAACGGCAGGACCGGCAGCAGGGCACCGCCGACGAGCACGGCCCCGGAGCGGGCGAGGAAGGAGCGGCGGCCGCTCGACTGGGCCACGCGGCGGCTGCCTTTTTCGGCCAGGCGGTCCATCCAGTCGGTGAACGTGTCGATGAGAGAGAGCACGGGATTCGTTCCTTTCTGAAATCAGCTGCGGGCGGCGGCGTAGGTGTCCAGGTAGCCCTGGATCGATTCCACGCCGAGTTCCTTGGCGTTGAAGAGGCTTTCGAGCTGTTCGCGGCTGTTGATCAGCCCCTTGGAGCGGATGATGCCCTTGTCATCGAGCAGGACCGCAAACGGCAGGCGCGAAACGCGATAGGCGAGGCCGAGTTCGGTCGAGTTGACGTAAGGGAAAGAACCGAGATCGGCGGTCTGGATGAAGCGCTTGTGCTTCTCGACGTCGCCGTCGCTGGCGAGCACCACGTCGATCCATTCCTTCTCGGCCTGGCGCACCGAGCGCAGGATCGGCAGCAGCTTCTTGCAGATCGGGCAGGTGGGCGAGAGGAAGAAGATCAGCGTCGAGCGGCCGGGCCGCGGGCCGACCAGCACCTCGCCGCCGGTGAGGCTCGGCAGCTTGAACAGCGGCGTCGGTTCCCCGACCTTGGGGCCGCTGTCGTTGACGAGGGCGCCGAGCGGGGTGATGCGCTCGAACAGGATGCCGATCTGGCGGGAGAGGGCGAAGAGGGCGACGATCAGGACGAGCACGACCACCCAGAGCAAGGCCAGAGAAAAAACCATGACGTTCATAGAGCTGTACTTTCCGAGGTTGGGCGTTAGCGTTTCAGGCGGATGAAGGCGGCATTGGCGATGATCTGGTCGGCCAGCAGATAGGCGGTGAAGACGGTGAGGCCGCCGGTGATGACGACGACGCTCTCGGCGAGCCCAAAACCGCTGGCGCTTGCGCCGGCGCCGATCAGGACGAAGGCCGCCAACAGGGCGTTGCGCCAGACCAGCGCCCAGGCCAGCGGCTGGACGGCGCCGCCGCAGCCGCATTCGACCCGGTCGCGGCCGCGCCGAAGATTGACGGCCATGGCCGCGGCATAGCCGAGCAACAGGCCGGCGGCGAGGACGGCGCTGACCGCATGGAGCGCTGGAACGAGGGCGGTGAGGATCACCGCGACCTCGGCGCCGGCGACGATGGCCGCGACCGGCCGCACCGCGCTTTCGGGCACGATTTCATAGTCGGCAAGAAAGCCGGTGAAGGCGGTGAAGTCGAACAGCTTGTGCAGGGCTGCGCGGACAAAGAGCAGGGCGGCAAAGACGGTGGCGGTCGCCGCGACCAGCGGAGGGATGAGGCCTTCCATCATTCGACCACCTGCACGACGAGCGGGAAGCCGGTCAGCGCCGCTTCTCCGGCGGCCTTGAGGGCGTAGCCGGCGGCCGGGTCGGTTTCGAAGCGCATGAGCGCGCCGGTCTCGGTCGTGCCGAACAGAACGGGCTTTTCGTCCGGGCTCACCGCGATCGAGACGATGTGCTCGACCGGCGAGCGGGACAGGAGCTTCTTGGCCTTCAGGTCATAGGCCCAGATTTCATGGGCGGCGGCCTTGTGGCTGCCGTCCTTGGCATCCGGATGCATGGTGATGAACAGCACGCCGGTCTTGGCGTTGACGGCCACCAGCTCATAGCCGCCCGGCGCCCAGCCTCCTTCGATGCCGTCGGTGAGCGCGATGGTCTCAACCGTCTTCAGCGGGCCGTCGGCATCCTTCAGCACGACTGCCTTGCCGCCATAGGTGACGAAGACATAGCCGCCGTCATAGGGGGCGGCGGTGATGAAGACCGGGTCGGCATCGACGTCGAAGGCCTTTTCCCCGGCGAGCTTGTCGGCCATCTTGCCGTCCGCGCCGAGCGTGAAGCTGACGAAGGTGCCGTCGCCGCAGGCGGTGGCGAACTTGTCGCCGGCAGCCGACGGATAGATGCCGTAGCAGCCCGGCGTCGGGATCTCGTCGGTGACGGCGCCGGCCGCCAGATCGACGATGGTGATCGAGGTGGCCGGCGTGGCGTTCTGGACGAGCAGGAACTTGCCGGTCGCCGTCTGCTGCAGCATCGGCACGTAGCCGAGCGCCTGGGTTGCCTTGGGCGGCAGGATGACCTCGCGGGTGGCGGAGAGCCTGGCGATGTCGTAGATCTCGAGCACCTGCTCGTTCGGCCCGTGGGTGAGGCGTTTCATGTAGTTGGACTGGCCGTAGGCGGTCTTGCCGTCGGCGCCGATCAGCATCTGCCCCATGACGCCGGCGGTCATCAGGCCCTTGAAGGCGAGGTCGTCCTTGCCGAAGACGGCGATCGTGCCGGCGCCCTTGAGTTCCTGCTGGTAGACGAAAACGTTCGGGCCGGGATCGATGGTCTCCTTCAGCGTGACGGTTTCGGGCGTGAACTCCTCGGCATGGGCAAATGCGGGGAGGGTTGCGGCGGCGCACAGGGCGCCCAAGGCTAGTCGGCTCAGCTTTGCCACGGGCAGGGTCTCCATGTTGAACTGGAGCGATGCTAGCGGCGCCCGCTCCCCGGCTGCTATCCAGTTTCGGAAAAGGTGAAGCCTAAATATTGGGCAGCGATCAGGATTGACTATTTTGTAGCACGTGCTTTCAATTGTGCCGGTTATCTGTCCGAGGGACCGCCGGCCATGCCCGAGTTTCGCGTCACCAGTGCCCGTTTTTCCGATGCCTCCGAACAGGAAGGCGGTCTGCTCGGCTGGTCGCAACGCTACTCGCAGTTGCGCCCCGGGCGCTATCGTGGATCGCTGGAAACGCTGGAGTTCGAGGGGGTCTCGATCTCGCGCGAACGGGTCGAGGTCGCGGTCGAGGAGGCGACCTGCGCGCCGCAGGGAAGTCTTGTCTTCCTGCATTCGCTGGCGCAGGAGAACGCCTGGCGTGTCAACGCCGTTTCGCTCGGTTCCTCAGAGGTTTCGCTGCTCAAGGGCGGGCATGAGGTGCATGCGGCGCTGGCCGAGGGAAGCGACGTGCTGATCACCCGGATCGACGCGGAACGGCTGGGCGAACTGCCGGCGCCGCGCAGTTGCGTGACGACAGTGGAGAAGCTGCCGCAGGCGGAGGCGGTGATGGGCTGGCTGCTGACGCTGATGGCGGCGTTTGCAACCGAGGCGGGATGTCCGGGCGAGGACCTGGTGCGCTTCCTGCCCGAGCTGATCTGCGACAAGCTAAGCTTTCTCTATTCGGCGATCATTCGCCGCGACGGCCATCACGGCCTGCCGTCGGCCCATGATTATGCGCTTTACCGGCGGGCGCGGGAGATCGTCGAGGATCAGCCGAACGAGCCGATGTCGGTTTCGGCGCTTGCCGGGCGGCTTTCGGTGCCGGCGGAGCTTTTGCGTTTCGCTTTTGTCGAGACGGTCGGGATCGGCCCCGGCGCCTGGTTGCGGCAGAAGCGGCTCGACGGCGCGCGGCGCGACCTGCTGGCCGCCCGGCACTCCGGCATCGGGGTATCGGAGGTGGCCATGAAATGGGGTTTCTGGCACCTCGGCCGCTTTTCCGCCTATTATGCCGAGCTTTACGGGGAGAGCCCGTCGCAGACGCTTGGCCGTCCCGGCTGAGCCTTGCCTTCCGTGCTTGCCAAGGCGGGGGAATCCTGCCAAGCACCCTGCATGCAGTTCGCGCCCCAGCAGGATGAAGCCCTCAAAGCCGTCGCCAAATGGCTGAAGGAGGGTAAGCAGCCGGTTTTTCGCCTGTTCGGTTATGCCGGCACCGGCAAGACGACGCTTGCCCGCCATTTTGCCGAGCATGTCGACGGCGACGTGCTGTTTGCCGCCTTCACCGGCAAGGCGGCGCAGGTCTTGCGCTCCCGCGGCGCGTCGAACGCCAAGACCATTCATTCGCTGATCTACCGGCCGCGCGGCGAGGAAGCCGTCGAGGACGAGGAGACCGGCAAGACCTCGATCGCCCCGATGTTTTCCATCAACCGGCAAAGCCCGGTGGCCAAGGCGGCGCTGATCGTCATCGACGAATGTTCGATGGTCGACGAGCAGCTCGGCCGTGACCTGATGAGCTTCGGCACGCCGATCCTGGTGCTCGGCGATCCCGGCCAGTTGCCGCCGGTCTCGGGCGGCGGCTTCTTCACCGATCAGGAGCCGGACTACCTGTTGACGGAGATCCACCGTCAGGCGCGCGACAATCCGATCATCCAGCTCGCCATGCATGTGCGCGAGGGCAAGGAGATCATGTATGGCGACTACGGCACCGCCAAGGTGATTTCCAAGGCCGAGGTGACGCAGGATCTGGTGCTGGGGGCGGACCAGGTGCTGGTCGGCACCAACAAGACGCGGCGGCGCTACAACAAGCGTCTGCGGGAGCTCAAGGGCTTCTCAGTCGATTACCCGCAGGCCGGCGACAAGCTGGTGTGCCTCAGGAACGATCAGGTGAAGGGGCTGGCTAAACATTCGCTATGGCAGGTGATGACCTCGTCGCGCGAGACGGTGAAGCCGGGCATCAACCTTTTGATCAAGCCGGAAGACGACGACATGGATCGCGGTGCGGCGAAGATCAAGCTGTTGAAGGCGGCGTTTGAGGATGTCGAGACCGAGATCCCGTGGTCGACGCGCAAGCGTTACGACGAGTTCGATTACGGCTATGCACTCACCGTGCACAAGGCCCAGGGTTCGCAGTGGAACGACGTGGTGCTGTTCGACGAGAGCTGGGCCTTTCGCGACACCCGCGAACGGTGGCTTTATACCGCGGTGACCCGCGCGGCGGAGACGCTTACCATCGTGCGGTGAGCGCCTGCCGCGGTTCGGTTACTGCGTGAGTGCCGTCAGGGTCATGACCACGTCGCGCTCGCCCTTGCCGGAGGCGGTGGCAATGTCGACCAGAGACTTGCCGGCTGCGGCTGCGGTGAAGCCCTTTTCCTTCAAGGCGGCGATGAAGGCCTCTTCGCTCTGATTGTAGAGCGGGGCCACCTGGGCCGGTGTGCCCTTGGTGACAAGCTGGATCATGGCGATCTGCGGAGCAACCGAGGTCGAGCCGGTGAGGGCCGGCCAGGCCATGGTAAGGCCCGCGGCGAGCGACAGGCCGAGCGCGATCGCCATCGGCGGGCGCTTGAAATACATCAGGAACGGCCGCCAGTTCTTCCAGACATGCAGGACGAAGGGCAGGATCAGCACCATGCTCAGCCATTCGTGCATCTCGCGGAAGGCCGAGGTGCCGAAATGGAAGAAGAGGGCGATGCCGGAGACGAGCGAGACGAGGAAAAGGCCCGTGGTGAAGGGCGTGGCGTAGCGGGAGAGAGAGGTGGGCATCGGTAAAACCATCCGGTTGTTTGTCACAACCGATCGCTAGTCCCGACGGGGCTGATTGTCTCGTTAAATCTCCGTCATTTTTGACAGATTTCAAAAGCGTCAGGAAGCGACTATACCGAGCAGGACCGCCTTTGCGATCGCCTGAAAGCGATTGTGCGCATCGAGCTTGGCGACGAGCGTGGCCTCGAGATTGGCGATCTCGGAGCTGGTCAGCGCCAGGGTGCGGGCGATGTGCAAGGGGGTGCAGCCCTCGGCCATCAATTGCAGACAACGGCGCTCCGTTTCGCTCAGCGACAGCGTGTAACGCGGGCCAGCAGGTTCAGCGGCGACACCCAGCGGGTCATGTGTCAGCAGCGCGCTGATCTGCTGCAATTGCCGGTGGATGGTCGACAGTTCGGCCGTCAATTCGCGCCGTCGTGCCAGCAGCGCCTCTTCGAACAGTCCGTTCGCCTCCTCGCGGGAACCGGCGGATCTCAGCGCGTCCATCAGATCCTGGATGCCGGCAATCGGCATGCCGACTTCCCGGCAGGCGGTGATCAGCGCCATGCGGGCGATGTCGGCGCGGTCATAGACGCGCATGGAACTGACGCGGCGGGCGTTGATCAGGCCCTTCTCCTCGTAGAAGTGCAGCGTGCGATGGGTGACGCCAAAGATCTCCGCCATGTCGGCGATGGCGACCGGCTCGTCGGGCAGGTCACGCGGCAGCGGAATGTCGGGCAGGAGCATGTCTTCATCGGAAGCGCTCCCGGGCCTGATGTCGTTGGTATGCAGAAATTTCGATCCGTCCGCCATGAGCTTCCCCCGTGCCCAGCGTTGCATCTCGTCTGCGTCGTCTGCCGCTCCCTCCCGGGCGCGTTCCTCGCGGGGCGCCTCCGCACGCCCCGAAGTCCTCCCCCCTTTGCCGATTGCGCTCAGCGGGTTTCAAGAGTGAGATTAGGCGGCTTGTCCGCGTTTGGCAAATTAGCCCATTGTATTAGCGATTTCTTATTAAATATGGTTTTGCAGGGCCAATAGTTCGGACAGTTCGGTGATGAAACCGGGCAGGCGGCGGGGATGGGCGAGACGCTGCTGGTGGCGGCTGGCCTCGAGATAGGCGTCGTGCGAGTTCTCGAGCTGATACTGGTAGGTGGCCTCGAGGCAGTCCATCAGCGTCGAGGATAGGCCCTTGCGCCGGCAGAAGGCATAGACTTCGCCGCTCAGCGTCAGGGTCTCGGCGATGAACTGGTTGGCGAAGGCGGCGACCTGACGGCTGCAGGCGGTGGCGCCGGCCGGGCGAGACCGGCTGGCGACCACTTCGCCGGTTGCGGCATGGGCGAGGCGCGCGAAGAGCGGGCCGTCGGCCGCAACCGAGTCGAGCCACAGGACGAAAGCGAGAGGGGGCGGTTCCTCCGGAAGCGGCGCCGGCTGCGGCGCCAGCTTGAAGGCGCAGAGCTTGGCCTCGGTGATCCGCAGGGCCGTGTCGAAGGTCTTGGCGCGCCAGTCGCTGCCGGCGGCGGTTGCGGAAAAGACCAGCGGCAGCGCGGGCACACCGCGGCCGGCGCCGATGGCCGGATCGATATCGCTGGCCGGCTCGGCGATGTCGCCGTGGAGCAGGATGGCGTCGCGGTCATTGCGTTCGGCCCCCGGCAGGCGGGCGGCGACGGCGTCGCGCGGGCGACGGGGATCGTGGCCCCACTCGTAGACCGGGACATAGCCGCCGAGCGGAATGCGGATGCGCACCGGATCGTTGCGACCCTCGTCGGCATAGTAGAGGTTGAGCAGCCGCCGCAGCTTGCCGGCCTGCACGCGGACCAGCGCATCGACGCCCGGGTCGAGCACGCCGTCGCGGCTGAACACGTCGACCCCGATCGTATAGCCCTTGAGCTGGTGGGCGAGGCCAAGCTGTTCGTGTTCGACAACGAACTTCAGGAAGGTCCTGAGCCTTTCGGTCCGCGCAAAAGTCTGGCTCGACAGGATTGCCGCCAGCGCGAGACTGATCCGTTCTGCCTCGATGGGCCGAGCCTGGGTCATGGAGTCTCCATCCGGTTTGCCCCGTCGTTCCGCCGCCTCGACAGGTCCGATGTCGCGAGGCGCGGTTCAGACCGATTGTCAGAGTTTCCGCAACTTAGCGGCTGTGACGGATGGCACAAAGCAAAACTTGAGAAACACGGTCACAAAGCTGTCGAGAATGGCGCAAAACCTTGGCAGTGCAGGCAAACGGCAAGGGCCATCGTCATTCATCAGCATCGTCAATGGGATCATATGTGATTCTCGTTGGCCTTCGCCCGGCGGATCGCCTAAATGATGGTCGCACGAGACCAATTCACGGACGATGCCCGAATGCCTGCCAAGCTTTCCGTCAATCTGAATGCCATTGCCATGCTGCGCAACCGCCGGGATCTGCCCTGGCCGGATGTCGCCGCCCTCGGACGGATCGCGCTGAAGGCCGGAGCGAGCGGGCTGACCGTGCATCCGCGGCCCGACCAGCGGCACATCCGCTTTACCGACCTGCCGGTGCTGCGGGCGCTGATCGACGACGAATTTCCGCAGGCCGAGTTCAACATCGAGGGCTATCCGACGGAGGAGTTCCTGGCCCTTTGCGAATCGACGGAGCCGGAGCAGGTGACGTTGGTTCCCGATGATCCGAGCCAGGCGACCTCAGACCATGGCTGGGATTTCGCCAAGAACCAGGCCTTCCTGACCGGCGTCGTGTCGCGGCTCAAGGCGCGGGGCATGCGGGTGTCGCTGTTTGCCGATGGTGATGGTGATGAGGAGGCGGTGCGGCTCGCCCGGGCAACCGGCGCCGATCGCATCGAGCTTTATACCGGTCCCTATGGCGGCTGCTACAACGATCCCGAACGGGCGGTCCGCGAGATCGCACTTCTCGGAAAAACCGCCGATGCGGCGCTGGCCGTGGGCCTGGCCGTCAATGCCGGCCATGACCTGACGGTTGCCAACCTGCCGGCGCTGGTCGCCCGCATTCCGCAGCTCGCCGAAGTCTCGATCGGCCATGGGCTGACGGCCGATGCGCTGGAATACGGCATGGCCGAGACCGTGCGGCGTTTCTGCCGGGCGTGCGGCCAGACGCTCTGACGGCGGAGGGCGGCTCCGCGCATCCTCGTCGTCCGGCCGCGTCCGGGCTTAGCCGAGGGCTGCCCGGTGCGCTTCGAGGAAGGCCTTGAGGCCGATGCGCTTGACGCCCGAGAGTGTTTCGGCATCCGGGCTGACCATTGCGATCTTGCCTTCGCGGGTGTTGGCGTCGAAGGATACGAAGGTCGGGATGAAGGGGGCCGGGACACCGGCGGCGGCCATGCCTTGCGACAGCTGTTCGTCGCTGAGGTTGACGACGGCAAGCGGCTTGCCCGTGACTTCACGCACCAGCGCTGCAATTTCTTCCGTCGTATAGGCCGTGTCGCCGGTCAGCGTGTAGGTCACGCTGTCCGCTGCCGGCTGGGCCAGGCCGGCGGCGATCGCGCGGGCGATATCCTCGCGGGCGATGTGGGCGATGCGGCCCGTGCCGGCCGAGGTGTACCAGGTTCCGCCGGCGAGCGCCTGCGGCAGGCTCATGAACAGGTTCTCCATGTACCAGCCATTGCGAAACAGGGTGTACGCCAGGCCGGACGCCTTGATCGCCAGTTCCGTGCCGAGATGGTCGCCGCTGAAGGTGATCAGCGAATCGTCCGGCTGCGGCATGGAGGTGTAGAACAGGCGGGAGACGCCGGCCGCCTTGGCGGCGTTGACGGCCGCGGTGTGCTGGGTCAACCGCTTGCCCGGCATGCCGAGTTCGTCGGTCGAGATGATCAGCAGGCGGTTAATGCCGGCAAATGCGGCTGTCAGCGACGCCTGGTCGTCGAAATCGACGCGGCGGGCCTCGACGCCGAGCGCCTGAAGGTCGGCGAGCTTCGCCGGGTCGCGGCTGCCGGCGACGATGTCGGACGGCTGGATGGTCTGGCTGTCGATCAGGTGCTTGATGACCAGCCGGCCGAGATGGCCGGAGGCACCGGTGACGAGGATCTTGCTCATGGTCTTGTCCTTGCGAAGGCGGGTCTGGCCGCCGGATGAATGGTAGCTCTCAAATTGAGAGTTACGCTAAAATGGAGATTGACCGCGACTTGTAAAGAAGGCAGTTTTTGGTGCCCACCTTACCGACAGGGAACCGCCATGACCGTCGCCATCACCAATTTCCAAGCCAAGATCGCCAGCTATGGCGGCGACGGCCCGAAGCTCGAGAACTGCCCGGTCAGGACGGTCATCGATCACATCGGCGGCAAATGGTCTACGCTTCTTCTGCTGGCGCTTTCGGAAAAGCCCTACCGGTTCGGTGAATTGCGGCGGCTGGTGCCGGATATCTCGCAGCGCATGCTGACCCAGACCCTGCGCGATCTGGAACGCGACGGCTACGTGTTGCGCACCGTGTTCCCGACCAAGCCGCCGAGCGTCGAATACCGTCTGACCGATCTCGGGCAGTCGCTGTTCAGGGCGCTGTGCGGGCTGCTCGAATGGGCCGAGGCGAACTATCTCGCCGTGCGCGAGGCCCGGCAAAGTTTTGACGCGCGCGGCGCGTAGCGTCCCGTCGGCCAACTGCGGCCAGCCGTCCGTCTGTTGTCGGCCTCGGGGTGGAGCGGCCGACAACATGAGCGCTGACTGTCCGAAGCCGTTGAAACACGTTTATCGCCTTGAAGGCTGTCTTCCATAACTCGAACCCGAGTGCCGCAATTATCCGGCGGCGCGGGTTAAGGCGGCGTGCTGGAGCGCGAAGTCGACGGCGGCGCGGGCATGGATCGTCGTCGAATCGAAGCCGGGCAGGGCGAGGCTGTCGGGATCGAGCAGCAGGCAGATTTCGGTGCAGCCGAGAATGACGCAATCGGCGCCGGCGTGCCTGGCCTTGTCGATGATGGCGAGATAGGCCTGCCGCGATGCGTCTTTCACCTCTCCGGCACAGAGTTCATCGAAGATGACGTCATGCACGAGGCTGCGGTCCACGGCCTCGGGAACCATCGGGTCGAGCCCCTGCCTGCGCATGCGCTCGGCATAGAAACCGTGTTCCATCGTGTAGCGGGTCGCGAGCAGCAGCGGACGGGAAAAGCCCGCGGCCTTGATGGCGGCCGCCGTCTCATCGATGATGTTGAGAAGCGGGATCGACAGGCGCGCAGCGACGCCGTCGGCCACCAGATGCATGGTGTTGGTGCAGATCAGCACGCAGTCGGCGCCGGCCGCTTCGAGGCCGCTGGCGCAATCGGCGAGGCGCTTCTCCGCGAGATCCCAGCGGCCGGCCTTCTGATAGCCGACGATCTCGGCGAAGTTGACCGAATGCAGCAGCACTTCCGCCGAGGCGATGCCACCGAGCGTGTCGCGCACCATCTCGTTGATGAGGCGATAATAGACGGCGGTGCTCTCGAAACTCATGCCGCCGATCAGTCCGATAGTCTTCATTTTACGGTTTCCCTTGTCGATGCGGCGATTATCGGCGCGCCGATGGGCCAATGGGTTGCGTTGTTGTTGAAATTTTGCGGGAGATGTGCATTCCTGTTGCGCTTGAAGAACATTGGACGCACGTAAAGTGCGTCTATTAATGATGAGGCAGGTCTGAAATGCTTGATGAGCGCGATCTAAAGATTCTGGATGCGTTGCAGCGAGACGCGTCTCTGCCGGTGGCCGAGCTTGCCGAGCGGGTGGCCCTGTCGCCCTCGGCCTGCTCGCGGCGGATCCAGCGACTGGAAGAAGCGGGCTATATCGCGCGGCGCATTGCCGTTCTCGACCGCGAACGCGTCGGTGTCCCGACGACGGTCTTTGCCCTCGTCAAGACGGCGCATCATTCGGACGAATGGATCGAGAGCTTCCGCCGCGCGATCAGCGATCTCGCCGAGATCGTTGAGGCGCATCGGCTGACCGGTTCCTATGATTATCTGCTGAAGATCGTGTTGCCGCGCGTCGAGCACTATGACGTGGTCTATCGCCGGCTGGTCAAGCGCATCGAGCTGTTCGACGTGTCGGCCTTCATCTCGATGGAGACGCTGAAGGCCGGCACGGCGGTGCCCGTCGATCACGCGGTGTAGGTCACCCGGTCTGGATGACCCGGGATGGGTCATTCCGGCTTGGGAAGAGAGCTGTCTGCGAGGCACTTCTTCAGCGGCAGAAGCTTGACGCCATAGATGGCGGTGATGCGGCCGGTGGCGCTGTCCTGCGGATCGCGGCTGCGCTCCGTCTCGGCCTCGATGCAGCCACAGGTGTAGCCGTAATTGCCGTTCGACGCGACATAGTCGCCGGTCGAGATGTCGGGGAAGTTCTCCATGCCGAGCGGTTCCTCGTCGGAGCCCTGGGTCATCAGCACCCACATGCCGTCGCGGTCATCGAGCCAGTAATTGCCGGGCGTGGGGTTCTGGATCCAGCCGCAGCGGTTTTCCTTGGCGCTGGCGAGCGCCGGAGCGGACAGAAGGGCGAGGGTGAGAAGAAGGAGCGTGCGGCGCGGCTGCATCGGTCGGGTTTCCTTGTTGAGGCTACCGTCATGCATAGCGCCGGGCGCAGATTCCGCCAAATGCCAAAAATGGGAAAGCGGTCCAAAAATTACGGCCCCGGAGCTTGCGCTTCGGAGCCTGTCTGTCGAGCCGTGTCAGGGCTTAGTCGTCGTTGGCGACGCTGCGCGAAACCAGCGTGACGGTGCGGTCAGCATTGACCTGGTAGATTTCACGCACTTCCTGGCCATTCGGGCCGTAGAAAGTGTGGAAGAAGTTGGAGCCGGCCGGTGCCTTTTCCAGCTGGGCCTGGTGGCCGTCATAGGTGATCGAGCCCGGGATCGGCTGAAGCGCGAAGGCGGAGGAAGCGCCGACGAGGGTTGCGAGAAGGGCGGTTGCTGCAATGGTCTTCATGGGATGTCTCCGTTTGTCTTGTTGCTGATGGCCTCAAGGCGCATCAGATGTTCTTTCAGTCTTCAGTGTTTTGTCCGGGGGCGATGCCGTCCCCGAAGCGGGGCAGGGTCAGTTGTCGACCGTCACGCGGGAAACCAGCGAAACCGTGCGGTCGGCGTTGACCTGGTAGACTTCGCGGACTTCGTTGCCGTTCGGGCCGTAGAAGGTGTGGAAGAAGTTGGAGCCGGCGGGGGCCTTTTCGAGCTGGGCCTGATGGCCGCCATAGGTGATCGAACCCGGGATCGGCTCGAGGGCGAAGGCGGCGGGGGCGGCGACGAGGGTGGCGAGCGCGGCTGCGATTGCGATTTTCATGATCAAATTCCTTTTGCACTCTGATGTTGTTCTGATCGAACTGCTCGGTTCGATGAGTGTGATGTGGGCCCATTTTGCGAGGTTTGCAATAGCGAATTGCGCGCAATCGAACCATGTAGTTCGACGTCTTGCAATTTCACTCGGTATTCATATAGCGGTATAAAAGCGCGTAAAATCAGATAGCTGAGTGTTGCATATTGCTGTCTTCTGCACGGTCAAAATAGTTATAACGGACTACAATCACTTCTTTGTGATGGCTATCAAACAGGGGAATGGCGCGGCTCGTACGACCGCGCGAGAGGGCTTGACGGGCGCAAAAATTGCCCCTAAACAGAACCGTACCGTACGGTACTAGAAATCACAGCGATCGAGCCCATGGACACCGCCCACGCCGAATTCACGCCGCGCCAGAGCGCCGTTCTCGCCGAAGCCCTGAGGCTTCTGGTCGAGGGTGGCGACAAGGCGCTGACGACGGCAGGGCTTGCACGTGCCGCCAATTGCTCGAAGGAAAGCCTCTACAAGTGGTTTGGCGATCGCGACGGGCTGCTGTCGGCAATGATCTCCTACCAGGCCAGCAAGGTCCGCACCTTCGAGCGCCCCGGCGAGCGCCTGACGGCGGCGAGCCTCACCGAGCATCTCGAAGTTTTCGCCCATGACCTGCTCGAGGTTTTGGCCGGCGACGTGTCGCTGGCGCTGAACCGGCTGGCGATCGGCCAGACCAATCGCGACGGCTCCAAGCTCGGCACGCTGCTCCTGGAGCGCGGCCGCCGGCAGATCGACCGCCGTGCGCGGGCACTGCTCGATTCCGGCCAGCGCGAAGGGCTGTTGCGCTTCTCCGACGGCGAGGAGGCCTATCGCACGCTCTACGGGCTGATCGTCTCGGACATGCATGTGCGCATGCTGCTCGGCGACATGCCGCAAACGAAGAGTTTCGCTGCCAGGGCGGAAAAGGCGGTCAATGCCTTTCTGACGCTCTATGGCACGGAAAAGGTTCTGGCCGGCCGCGACGGGGCGCCCCGTTCCGGCCAGCCGGTCAATGACAGTCACCACAACCGACAAGCATAAGGGAAGGAACTAAACATGCGCGTCTATTACGATCGTGATGCCGATCTCAATCTCATCAAGGCGAAGAATGTCGTCATCGTCGGCTACGGTTCGCAGGGCCGTGCCCATGCGCTCAACCTGAAGGATTCGGGCGCGCAGAACGTTGTCATCGCTCTGAAGGCCGGTTCGGCCACCGTCGCCAAGGCTGAAGCCGACGGCTTCAAGGTCATGACCGTTGCCGAAGCCGCCAAGTGGGGCGACCTCATCATGATGGCAACCCCGGACGAACTGCAGGCCGATATCTACAAGGGCGAAATCGCCGGCAATATCCGTGACGGTGCTGCGATCGCCTTTGCCCACGGTCTCAACGTTCACTTCGGCCTGATCGAGCCGAAGGCTACGCTCGACGTCGTCATGATCGCGCCGAAGGGCCCGGGCCACACGGTTCGCGGCGAATACCAGAAGGGCGGCGGCGTTCCCTGCCTCGTCGCCGTTCACCAGAACGCTTCGGGCAACGCGCTGGAACTCGCGCTCTCCTACGCCTGAGGCGTCGGCGGCGGCCGTTCGGGCATCATCGAGACCAACTTCCGTGAAGAATGCGAAACCGACCTGTTCGGCGAGCAGGTCGTCCTCTGCGGCGGTCTGGTCGAGCTGATCCGCGCCGGTTTCGAAACCCTGGTCGAAGCCGGCTACGCTCCGGAAATGGCTTATTTCGAGTGCCTGCACGAAGTGAAGCTGATCGTCGACCTGATCTATGAAGGCGGTATCGCCAACATGAACTACTCGATCTCGAACACCGCGGAATGGGGCGAATATGTCACCGGCCCGCGCATCATCACCGCCGAGACCAAGGCCGAGATGAAGCGCGTCCTGCACGACATCCAGACCGGCAAGTTCACCTCGGACTGGATGCAGGAATACAAGGCCGGTGCGGCCCGCTTCAAGGGTATCCGCCGCATGAACGACAGCCACCAGATCGAGGAAGTCGGCACCAAGCTGCGCGCCATGATGCCGTGGATCGGCAAGAACAAGCTGGTCGACAAGGCCCGCAACTAAGGCAATTGGTAGCATTTAGCCAATAGGAAGAGCCGGGGAGGGCTGACTCCCCGGCCTTTTTTTCTATTTCAAACAGCGGTAGAAATCGCCGGAACTGCATCCGATCAAGTGGACGCGTTCAAATCTGCTGTGTGCGGCTGCGTCACGTAGGCGTGGAAGGATCTCATCCCAATACGATAGTGGCAGCAGCTTCTCGTGGATAAACCCCTCAACGAGAAGCTCATAGCTGGAGCAGTCTCTGGCCTCGCTTGTTACGTTTTTCCGCTCGATACAGCGGAGTATCCCCGTTGTCCCTGCTTCCAACACCTTGTCTGTTGAGTGAGCTCTCGGTTCTCGTCTGATTTCATGGGCATACCTCGCATCTGGATCGTCGTCAGAAAGCCCCAAGAAGCCTCGCCCGCGGCCGTGTTGAATAAGCTCTCGGGCGTTCCACAGCTGCTCTTTGAGGTTCGCACGAGTAATCTCGATACCTCGTGAAGTCGGCTGGCCCTCATGCCTGATCCAGCAATCCGGCATGCTATCGGATAGTGCGAATCTTATCGACCCGGATACGCCTGTGGCGACAACGAAGTGGTAGGCAGGAACAATTTCATCGCGAAACTTCTTGAACGTTTTCCTTCCCTTGCCGAGTCTGTAGTCCGCAGTCTCCTGCGCCGTCCTAGGTTCACGGAAGTGGGCATCAACGAGTACGACGAAGTCGCCGATCGCGGTCCACTCCGTTAGGCGAGTAAGGATGTCTGCGACTCTCATGTGCTTTACATCCGATCAAAACCGAAGTCCTGGTGCGACCGCCACACCACACAAACCGGTGATGATGCCTGGAAATCACACTATCAGAAACTCGCACAGAACGCGCAATGCAACACCATGGCCGATCAGGCGCTAAGCCGGTCGCCGTCTTCGTCACGGGGCAGGTCTGCGGCGTGGCACACGCGGTTGCGGCCCTCGTTCTTGGCGGCATAGAGCGCGGCGTCGGCGCGCGCGATCAGCTCCTCGCCGGTGGTTCTGTCGCCGGCGCCGCGGGTGGCAACGCCGAGGCTCGCGCTGATCGCGGCGGGGGAGCCGGGAAGGTGGGACAGGTCGATGGCGGCGATCGCCTGGCGCAGCCGCTCGGCAACCGCGAGCGCCTCTTCCGCCGTGGTATCGGGAAGCAGGAGGGCGAATTCCTCGCCGCCGTAGCGGGCGATCAGGTCGCCCGGACGGATGGTGTCGGCCATGGCCCGGGCCACGGCAACGAGGCAGGCATCGCCGGCGAGGTGGCCGTGGGTGTCGTTGAAGCGCTTGAACAGGTCGACATCGATCAGCGCCAGCGCAAAGGGCTGCCGGCGGCGGATGGCGCGCGCCAGCATGTCGGCGAGGCCGCGGTCGAAATGGCGCCGGTTGGGCAGGCCGGTCAGCCCGTCGGTCAGGGCGTGGCGGGCCAGGCGCTCATTGGCGTTCCTCAGGTCGGAATTGGCGCGCTCTAGCTGGGACAGCAGTGCGTTTCTCTCGCTCTCGGCCTGCATCTGTGCGAGCCGAAGGCCGATCAGGCGGCGGATATAGGCGACCTGGAACAGCACGAAGAGGATCGAGATCGGGGCGATCAGCACGTCGCCCTGGACGACCGTGACGCCCAGCAGCAGGGCGAGCATCAGTCCCGATTGCGACAGGGCCTGGATCGGCGCCATATAGGCGCGGGCCGAAGCCGACTGCACCATGACGCAGCCGACCGTCAGGATGGTCACGCGGGCGTCGGCCGGGGCGTCGATCAGCAGCAGGCTGAGCGACAGGCCCCAGAGCAGGCCGGAGCCGGCGGCGGCGACCCAGAAGATGTGCAGCCAACGATCCAGCGGATCGGCGCGGTCGCGACGGCTATAGGCGATCTTGGCAATGGTACGGCCGATGAGCTGGATGGCGAGCGCCAGCAGCGACCAGGAGAGGTAGGCGGGATCGCCCATCAGATAGGTGTTGAGTGCGGTCAGCAGAATGGCGATGGCAGCCATGACATGCGGCCATAGCTCGAACATGTCGTCCAGAATCGCCCAGGCATGCCGATCGGCGCCATATTCCCGGCCGATGACGGACTGGAAAAGGTAGTTGAACGGGACGATCATGGCCTCGGGTGCTCTGATTGTGTATAGTGGCAAGCTAAAACAGAAAGTTTAATCAAATCCTTGTGCCGGCGGCTTGTGGCGCAATCTGTTGCGGAATGTGGCTCACTTCCGTAACGGAAGGTGCGACAAGATGGAATCATTCGAGATTCTTGGTCATGACGAACGATAATGTCGTGGTCTGCCGGCCATGTGTTCGCGATATTGCGATTCATGATAGGTCAGCATTGTTGACATATCGCTGTTTGTGTGGTCATTTTCATCATCATAAGAAACTCTGAGGAAACCCCCGTGCTGAATTGGGACCATATCTTTGCGACGCGCTCGTCGCGCATGCGCGCCTCCGAAATCCGCGAGCTTCTGAAGCTTCTGGAACGGCCGGACATCATCTCCTTTGCCGGCGGCATTCCCGATCCGGCGCTGTTTCCCGACCAGGAATTCAAGGCGGCCTATTCCGAGATTTTCAGCGGCGACCAGGTGACTTCGGCCCTGCAATATTCGGTCAGCGAGGGCTATCGGCCGCTGCGCGAATGGCTGAAGGGCGAGATGGAAAAGATCGGCATTGCCTGCACAGCCGACAACATCTTCATCACCTCCGGCTCGCAACAGGCGCTCGATTATCTCGGCAAGCTGTTCCTGTCGCCCAAGGACACCGCGCTGGTCAGCTGGCCGACCTATCTCGGCGCGCTGCAGGCCTTCAACGCCTATGAGCCGAACTACGACCAGCTGACGCTCGGCAACCGAACGCCCGAGAGCTACAAGACCGCGGCGGAAAAACTCGGCGGCGAGGTCAAGTTCGCCTATCTGTCGGCCGATTTCTGCAATCCGACCGGGGAGACGGTCGATCGCGCCGGCCGCGAGCGGCTGCTGAAGCTTGCCGAAGAACTCGATATCGCCATCATCGAGGACGCCGCCTACCAGTCGCTGCGTTACGATGGCGAAGCGGTTCCGCCGATTCTTGCGCTGGAAATCGCCGAGAAGGGCTCGATCGAAGACACCCGCACCATCTATTGCGGCAGTTTCTCAAAGACGCTCGCCCCGGGGCTTCGCGTCGGCTTTGTCGTTGCCAACATGCCGGTCATCCGCAAGCTGGTGCTGATGAAGCAGGCCGCCGACCTGCATTCGTCGTCGATCAACCAGATCGCCATTGCCCATGTCGCCGAGCGGCATTTCGATGCGCAGGTCGCCAAGATCCGCGCGGCCTACAGCGCCCGGCGCGACGCCATGCTGAAGGCGCTCGCCACCTATATGCCGGCCGGCACGACCTGGACCAAGCCGGAGGGCGGCATGTTCATCTGGGTGACGCTACCGGAAGGGCTGGACGGCGCCGATCTGCTGGCGCGCTCCGTCGAGACCGAGAAGGTCGCCTTTGTACCGGGCCAGGCCTTCTTCGCCGACCGCTCGGGGGCCAATACGCTCCGGCTGTCCTTCTCCTGCGCCAACGAGGAGATGATCGACGAGGGCATCAAGCGCCTCGGCCGGCTGATCAGCGGCGCCATGGCCGCTGCGGCCTGAGGACTTTCCCTCAGACACGACGGGACACACCGGACAATTCGGACGGCCGCAACCCCTGTTGCGGCCGTTTCCCTATTCGCTCGAGCGCGTGTCGTCGGTGCGCGACGGCAGCACGATCCGGCGCGTGATGCCGATCGCTTCGAGGAAGGCGGCATCGTGGCTCACCACCAGGAGCGCGCCGTCATAGGCGCGGAGCCCGGCCTCGACTGCCTCGATTGCATCGATATCGAGATGGTTGGTCGGTTCGTCGAGGATCAGCAGGGGCAGCGGTGCGGCACCGCCGATGACACAGGCAAGTCCGGCGCGCAGCCGCTGGCCGCCGGAGAGCGTCGAGACCGTCTGCAGGGCGGCATCTGCGCGAAACATGAAGCGGGCGAGCGCCGCGCGGCAGGCATTGTCGTCCGTTCCGGGATTGAGGCGGCGGAAGTTGTTGAGGATCGAGGCGGCATCGTCGAGTAGGTCCACCCGCTGGTCGAGCAGGGCGAAGGGCAGCTTGACCCGCACCTGTCCCGACCAGGGTTCAAGCCGCCCGGCGATCAGGTTGATGAGCGTGGTCTTGCCACAGCCGTTGGCGCCGCAGATGGCGATGCGTTCGGGGCCGGTGACCGCGAAGGAAAGATTGCTGAGGACCGGGGCGTCGGCGCGAAAGCCGGCGCTGGCCTCGGACAATTCGAGCACCATGCGTCCTTCCGGCAAATTGGTCGAGGCCAGCGTCACCGAGAGCGGTTGCAGCACTTCGATGCGCGCGCGGGCGTCGGTTGCCGCAGCTTGCGCCTCGGCCTGCCGGTCCTCGGCGATGCGGGCATTGGCACCGCTCGTCGCTTCGCTGCGCATCTTGAGGCCGCCGATCAAAATGCGCGGCATGTCGCCCTTTGACGCCTTCTTCCTTCCGGCGCGATCCTTGCGGGTCTTGCGTTCGGCGGTTTCGCGGGCGCTTGTCACGAGGCTCTCCAGCCGCCGCTCGGCCTCGCCGAGGTCCTTTCTGGCTGCGGCCAGCTCCAGCGCCTTGCGCTCGCGATAGAGGCTCCAGTTGCCGCCGTAGCGGGTGACGCCGAGCGAGGTGAGCTCAACGATGGCATCCATGGTGTCCAGCAGCTCGCGGTCGTGGCTGACGACGACGGCGCCTTTCTGCCAGCCGGCCAGAAGATCGATGACGCGATCGCGCCCGTCGCGATCGAGATTGTTGGTCGGCTCGTCGAGCAGCAGAAAATCCGGTTGACCGAAAATCAGGGCGGCGAGCGCGGCGCGGGTCTGCTGCCCGCCGGACAGGGCCGAGAGCGGCGTTGCGGGATCGGTGTTGAGCCCCACGGCGCCAAGCGCCTGTTCCAGTCGGGCCTCAAGGGGCCAGTCGGCGTCGGCCAGTTCCTCGGCCGTTGCGTCGCCGTGCTCGGCCCGCCGCAGCAGATCAAGCGCAGACCGCACACCAAAAAGATCGGCGACGCTCTCGCCCGCGGCGGCAGACAGCGACTGGCGCAGGAAGCCAATGGTTCCGCCCACGGTGACCATGCCAGCCTGCGGCTGAAGCACACCGGCGATCAGCTTCAGCAGTGTGGTCTTGCCGACGCCATTGCGGCCGACAAGCCCGGCGCGTTCGGCGGTGAAGGTGATGTTACAGTCGGAAAAGAGGGCGCGGCCCTCAGGCGTCGACCAGGTGAGATGGGAGAGCGTAATCGCTGCAGGCATGGATGAAGGATCTCCGGAGGCAAATGCGGGCGGGCTTTGCGGTCGGGAGAAAATCCATGGCGGCACACATCCTGTCAGAGATGAAGTTGGACCCAATCTAGGGGCCGAAGGTGGCCAAGACAAGGCGGTGGGGCCGGGTGAAAGACGAGGGCCCGGTGTGCAGAAGAGGAAAAGGCCCGCCATGGGGCGGGCCTTTCGGGATGTCTGGGACGGCCCGGGTCCAGGCGGCCCAGATCCTGGTCCAGGTCCTGACTTAGTCCTGCGCCAGCACGATCACCATGTCCTGCGGGGTATAGGTCACCATTTCCGAGCGCGAGGGGTTGACGGTGACGCCGCCGAGATTGCGGTGGTCGGGATCGTCTGCGCGCTGGCGGCGGTAACCGATGGCGATCTCGCCGCGGCGCAGCGCCGCAAGCGCAACGGTGAAGAAATTGACCGGGCGGTCGATGGCGACATAGTCGCTCATCGGACGCATGTAGATCTCCGAGCCGTTCTCATCGAGCAGTTCGGCGAAGATCGCCGCCATGTACTGGTTTTCCGAGGCCTGGGCGAGCATCAAGCTGACCAGCTTGTTGCTGACGACGAAGTCGTCGGCGCGGGTGACTTCGGCCAGTTCGCGGTTGCGCACGTCGGTCATTTCACTGACGACGTTGATGTGCAGGCCGGCGCGCTCGGCGATCTTGCGGATGTGCAGAAGCGTGATCAAGGTGCGCGTATCGGCCGACTGCATCGTCATGTGGTCGCTGTAGCCGAGCACCAGGACGTGGTCATATGTCGGGATGTTCAACCGGTCGAGAGCGGCGCGGCTGCTGGTGTCGATCACGTGATGCTCGATCGTCATGTTGTCGTTCGCCAGCTTCAATCCGGCAATGTCGGCCTCGAAGTCGGGCGTGTCGGCGGCGATCGTCAGATGCGAACCGGGCGTCACGTAACGGCTGAGCTCGGTCGCGATGATCGGGCCGCGACGGTTCCAGCCGAGCACCAGCGTGCGCTCGGCGCCGACCGGCCGCTTGAACGGCGGCAGGATGGCTTCCTTGTTGAGGTTGATGTCATTGCCCCAGGTGCGGATCGAATCGTCGTCCTCGGCGATGATGACGGCGCGTTCGCCCGGCTCGATGACACGGTTTGCCGGCGGATTGAGGTGGATTTTGCCGTCGCGATCGCAAAGGCCGATCAGCGTGCAGTTCTCATAGGCCATGACGCCGGCGGCAAACGGCTTGCCTTCGAGGGACGGCTGCTCGATCGTGTAGATTTCGCAGCCGTCGAAGTCGAGCAGTTCGGAATAGACGGCAGACAGGCCCGACTGGCGGCTGGTGTGGACGACGATGCGCGAGATCAGGTCGTCGGCCAGCACCATCTGCATTTCCTTGCCGCCGACGATGCGGGCGACTTCGGCATTGCCGGCATCGCGGATCTCGGCCGCGATCAAATAGGGTTCCGGTCGGCGTTTGGGATCGTTGACGAGCGCCAGCACTGACTTGATGACCTGCGAATCCGGGTCTTCCGCTTCCGGCGATAGAACGATGATCGAGCGCGAGCTTTGCGGATTGACGATGTCGAGGTCGTAGAGGTCGGTCGGGTCGCCGCTGCGGCAGATGATCTTGGTGTTCTTGAGATCGGCGACCTTGGTGGCGATCTCGTCTTCCATCTCCACCTTGTCCTTGTTCGCCATGATGACGATGCGCGGACGCTTGCGGCTCTGGTTGGCGATCACCAGCTCGGAAATGATGTCGAAGATCGAGGATGACCAATTGAGGATGATTGTGTGATCGGCTTCGAGCACGCGCGAGCGGCCCTTGCGCAGTTCTTCGAGCTTGCTTTCGAGCCCGGAACTCAACACGCCGATCAAGGCGGAGAAGACGAAGATGCCGGAGATGGTAACGAAGAGAGATACGCCGCGGAAACTCCAGCCCATGTCGCCGCCCATCGTGCCGGCATCCATGGTGCGCATCAGCGATTCCCAGGCGGCCTCGATGAAGCCGACCGGCTCGCCGCCCTCCGGAGCAATTCCCGTCAGGGACAGGAAAAGACCGGCGATGACAATGACGATCAAGGAGATCAGCGCGAGCCAGCCGATCAGCGCCACCGCGCCGCCTGCCATGCTCTTGTCGAACTCATAGCGCAGCCGCGCTCGCCAATTCTCGCCCGTCTTCATCTGGTGCTCTCGTTATATTCATTGGATTTCTGGGGAAATTTCGCCATCGCAGGAATCGGAACGAAGTGCAATCGCGACGTTGGAACGAAGATTGGTCCAGTCCGATAAAAGTCAGGATTTCATCTGAGTTTTCGATGGGTTGCCTGTCCTCGCGGGTCTCCGCTTGGGCGCTTGAGCCACCTTTGGGCAAGCGGCCGGGTGTCACATGACTGTCAAGCAGCTGTGGTTATGCATCGGGCCTCATTTGAAGAACGAGGATGCTTTCCATGAAGAACCTGCTTTCCGCCTTTTCCGCACTTGTCGCCGCCGGGCTTCTGGCCACGTCCGCCAGCGCCGCCAATCTGGTGCTGACGCCTTGCCAGCCGAACGAGGATGCACAGGCGACGGTCGACGGCTTCATGGCCGAAAACCCCGACATCAAGGTCGACTGGGTGCGCGACGGCACGCCGAAGATCATGGCCAAGCTGATGGCCGAGATCGAAGCCGGCAATCCGGCCGCGGACGTGCTTCTGATCGCCGACACGGTCACGCTGCAGCGGATGAAGGAAGCCGGCCAGCTGATGGCCTACAAGTCGCCGGAAGCCGTCAATTACGACGCCAGCCTCTATGATGCCGACGGCGCCTACTACTCGACCAAGCTGATCACCACCGGCATCATGTACAACACCGCTGCTGCCATGAAGCCGACGAGCTGGGCCGATCTTGCCAAGCCGGAAGCCAAGGGCCTCGTCGCCATGCCGAGCCCGCTGACCTCGGGTGCCGCCCTCATCCATGCCCAGACGCTCGCCGGCGTCCCGAGCCTTGGCTGGGACTATTACAAGGCACTCCAGGCCAATGGCGCGGTTGCCGCCGGCGGTAACGGCGCCGTCCTGAAGTCGGTCGCTTCGGGCGAGAAGGCCTATGGCGTCGTCGTCGACTACATGCCGATCCGTGAAAAGGCCAAGGGCGCGCCGGTCGAGTTCGTCTTCCCGGAAGAGGGTGTTTCCGCCGTCACGGAACCGGTTG